>Ga0307517_10000963_pt1 | contig 48832 bp, 41 predicted proteins | sample 23_EM_MG_FD_194515 | JGI IMG/M metagenome (GOLD analysis project Ga0307517, IMG submission 194515) | Populus trichocarpa ectomycorrhiza microbial communities from riparian zone in the Pacific Northwest, United States - 23_EM | ecosystem: Host-associated > Plants > Roots > Unclassified | place... | reverse complement strand
TCAGGAGATCAACCGGCGCAGCAGCCTGTTCCTTTATTTACAGGGTAAGGCGCCGGACTTCCCTTTCACCCGGCAGCAGCTGGGCCAGGTGGAAGAGTATCTGAATGCGGGTGCGGGTGGGAACAAACTGGCGACAACAGCCGGCATCTTCTATCAGCGGACCCTGGAGGCTGTTGTAAAAGGCGAGACCTACGCCCCTGTCCGGCAGGGTGTACAGGATACCATGGATCTTCTCCAGGACTGCCGGCGATGGCTGGGCCAGTTCGATGAAAAGGAGATCAGCCCCATAAGCGGGCAACTCAGCATTGCGCGGCGCATCCTGGCCCATCCACGTTTGGCGGACCTGGCCGCTGACCGGGACACCGTCCCCTTCTCCTGGCAGATGGTGGCCCGCTATCACCATCTCTTCGGGCATGTGCTCAATAAAGAGATGGGCCATCTTTGTGAGATCCTGTATGAACTCGATCTGGGTATCGCGGTGAGTAAGGTAGCACGGCAAAAGGGATTCACCTATGCGCAGGCGCTGCCAAAGAGGGATGCGATCTTCCGTGCGATCGACCTGCGGCATCCTGCCCTGGATAACGGAGTGGGCAATGCGCTGACGATGGGACCGGAAAGCAATGTCCTTTTCCTGACAGGCGCGAACATGGCCGGTAAATCCACCCTGATGAAGGCTTTCGGGATTGCCATCTACCTGGCGCATATGGGCTTCCCGGTCGCTGCGAGAGAAATGGTATTCTCTGTGAAAGACGGTCTCTACTCCTCCATCAATGTGCCGGACAATTTAAGTATGGGATATAGTCATTTCTATGCGGAAGTACAGCGGGTCAAGCAGGTGGCGGAAGGGGTCAGCAGCGGGAAGGCTTTGGTAGTCATATTCGATGAGCTCTTTAAGGGCACCAATGTCAAGGATGCTTATGACGCTACCCTGGCCGTCACGTCAAGTTTCTCCGGGTATGACCATTGCTGGTTCATTATTTCCACGCATATCACCGAAGTCGGCGAGACGCTTAAAGAGGGGCGGAACCATCTTCAATTCCGTTACCTGCCTACCGTTATGGAGGGCTCCCGTCCAAGATATACCTATCGTTTGGAAAAGGGGGTGAGCACCGACCGGCACGGGATGATGATCATCGGTAATGAAGGGGTGTTGGATATTATTCGCCGCTGAGGTTGCTGGCCGCAGGAGGTTTCAGTTCATCCACCAACTGGCGTAATTCGGATAGTTGCTTTTCCAATACCGGCAGGCGTTCGCAAAGCCGATCGTTGATCCCGGCAGAACCTTTCAGGGAGGCGATCTTTTTTTTCTGTGCGGCGATGAGCTGCTGTTGTTCCTGCATGCCTTTGACCAACGGGACGACGAAGGATTCATAGCTCAGGCTATAGTGGTCCTGTTCGTTGGCGGGCCGGATGATGCCGCTGAAATCATATCCTGCCGAATCCGCAGCCCGCTCCACTTCCTGGGCGATGAACCCGCTGCGCCGTATGGCCGAAGCGTCCGCATAAGCGGACCCTGTAAAGAGGTCCATGGAGGGTGTGAGCAGCGCCACGCTTTTTATCCGCGGGTCTTTGACCGACAAGGTTTTGGTGATCAGGGCTTGCTGGTCGAAACGCCGGGTATCGAACAGATAGGTAACGGGACGGAGCCGTAGGATAAAGTCCAGGCCTTTCACATCTTCCCGGACCTGGTATTTGAACCTTCCGTCCGAAGGGGTGGTAAAGGGCACCTGCCCCTCGATGACGGTGATGGAGCTATTGCCGAGGCGTACCTTATCGGAGGCATTGACGCTGGCGAGCATGCCGATGGCCGTGGCGTTGTGAAGATTGCCCGCGGTGACATTTGCCAACTGCCCGACAGCCGTGTTGCTAGTTCCCGTGAAATTTTCTGAAAGTGCAGCAGCCCCTACCGCCACATTCCCTCCCCCGGTATTAGTATTGGCAAGCGCCGACACTCCTATGGCCGTATTGAAGGCTCCTGTCGTATTTGCAAAAAGCGCCTGGCTTCCGAAAGCAACCAATTCGACTCCACTGGTATTGGAAAAAGCCGCAGAAGCCCCCGCGAACGTATTGTTGACTGCGGTATCCGAAAACCCGGAAAAGGCGCCAATAGCCGTCTTAAACCCGTGATTAATATTATGATAAAATGACCAGGCGCCAATGGCCGTAATGAATTGTGCGCCGAAGCCGTCACTTGTATTTGAAAAGAGCGCATTATGCCCCACTGCCGTATTGTCAACAGCACCATTGCTGGAGTGCAATGCATTATAGCCGCTGGCCAGGTTCTCGAACCCGCCCCCGGAATTCAGCGCGCCGGACCCGTTGGCCGTATTGGAAATCCCGCCGCTGAATTGGTTGGCCCCATCCCCTACCGCCACATTTTGAAAATTTCCGTCGTTACCGTTGTCAAACATCGAAAAACTTCCCACCGCAGTATTGAAGGTTCCGTCCGTATTGCGATTCATCGAATTCGTCCCGAAGGCGGTGTTGAAATTCCCGCTGGTATTGGCTGAAAAGGAACTGGCACCCATGGCTACATTATCCCTGCCCCCGAGATCAGGCCGGTTCGATTGACCGCTTTTGTAACCCCAGAAGGTATTGCCGGAAGCCGGATCGATGAGACCGGAAGCCTGGCCATTGGTGATGAACACAAGAGGTTTGTTATCCAGGATGCCCAGGAAATTATTAGCCGCCAGTCCGCCATTGCCATTCAACAACCAGCTGGACGACGAAGGGTTCGCTGGGCCGAAGGTCCGCCACTGTGCGCCCGTATTGTAAAAGAAAGTACCGGCCGTCGTGTCATAGACGAGCAAGCCCCTGGTATTGGGGATGCCCAGGCGGCCTGGGGTACTTACCCGCGGGATCAGGATGCCTTTATTAAATGATTTGATATCCAGCATGGCATTGGGATTGGGAGTGGACCCGTCCTCGTTGATCGCTATACCCTGCCCGTATCCGCAGACGGAAAGTAAAACAGATGTCCATAACAGTAAGATGATCTTATGATTTTTCATGGGAAATGCTTATTCGTTTAATGTGACGGGGATTGGCTGGCCGGCCTTAAAGATCTGGCCAGCTGGATCAGCCTGGCCAGCTGTTGTTCCATGGCAGGTATTTGTTGGCAGAGCTCAATATTCTTCCGGATCGTTGCCTGCAGGGACGCTATTTTTTCATCCTGTGCCCTGATAAGCAGCTGCTCTTCCTGCATGCCCTTCACCAGCGGCACTACGAATGCCGCATAGCTGAGACCGTAATGATCCTGCTCCGTGGCGGGCCTGATAATGCCGCTGAAATCATATCCGGCATTAGTCGCCGCCTTTTCGACCTCCTGTGCGATAAAGCCGCTGCGGCGAATGGCCGAAGCCTCCTTATGCGCGGCCTCCATGACCGGATTGGCGGCCCGGGGCCCTGGCCGGGTTTCCTTTACCTGATCATCGAAGAGGCGGGTATCGAACCGATAGGTCAGGGGACGCAGCTGGAGGATAAAATCCAATCCCTTCACGTCTTCCCTTACCTGGTATTTGAAACGCCCGTCGGAAGGGGTGGTAAAAGGCACCTGGCCTTCAATGACGGTGACGGCGCTGTTGCCGATGCGGATCTTGTTGGAAGCGTTCACCATGGCCCCGGCGCCAAGGGCAATCGCATTGGAAAGGTTGACGGAGCTGACATCGGCCCCTGCCCCGATGGCAATATTCCCGCTGCCGGTCGTATTCGTCTTCAACGCCCCTTGTCCTATCCCGACGTTAGAACTGCCGGAGGTCGTATTCAGCAGGGAGGAATCCCCGCCGGCAACATTGTTCATCCCTTCCGTATTTGCATTGAGGGAATAATACCCCGCAGCCGAATTGGAATTTCCAAGAGTATTGGAATAAAGCGCGCGGCTTCCGAGGGCCAGGTTATTAATACCCGTGCTGTTGGAATAGAGGGCATACGCTCCACAGGCCGTATTATTTTCGCCGATGGTGTTACTAAAAAGAGAATAGGCCCCGCTGGCCGTATTAAACTCGCCGACGGTGTTGGAGAACATGGACTGATAGCCGGTGGCCGTATTATCCGATCCGGTGGTATTCGAAAAAAGGGCCTGATAACCGGTGGCCGTATTGTAACTGCCCGTGGTATTCGAGTGCAGGGAGCCGCTGCCGTTCGCCGTATTAAAGGACCCGGTGCTGTTCAACTGCAGCGATCCGTCCCCGATCGCCACATTCTGGTTGCCCGTGGTGTTGGAGTACATCGAGAAGCTGCCAACGGCCGTATTGAAGGTCCCGCTGCTGTTGCTGAACAATGCGTAGCTGCCGCCGGCCGTATTATTTACGCCGGTGGTATTGGAGGACAGTACAAAATGACCGAGCGCCGTATTGTGATGGGCGCTGCCGGAGCCGCGGAACAGGCCGGCGCCATAGCCCCAGGAAGTGTTGCCGGAAACGGAGTCGATCAGCCCGGATGGCCGCCCATTCACTTTAATGCCAAAAGCCTTGCTGTCCGTAGTGCCGATAAAGACCGGCTTGACGCCACTGCTGTTGCCGTTCAGCGACCAGCCCGAATCGGTCGGCCCCCCTTCCAGGGTCAGCGGCTGCCAGGATAATCCGTCATTGTACCAGAAGGAGCCCGCCGTACTGTCATAGACCAGTAAACCCTTCGTGTTGGGGATCGCCAGGCGGCCTGTCGTGCTTACCCGCGGGATGAGCACTCCTTTATTGAAGGACCGGACGTCCAGTATCGCGTGCGGATCGGGTGCGGAGTTGTCTTCGTTGATGCTTACCGCCTGACCCCGGACCTGCGTGGCCGTTATGCCAAGGGTGAGGATCAGCAGGCAGATGTTATTTTTTCTCATGGCCGTTTTTTAAGGTGTCGATCAATTGGCTTAGTTCCGCGATCCCTGCTTGCAGAGCGGCCACTTTATAGTATTGCTCCTCCTTGCTCAGGATGATCTTTTCCAGGGCGGCGATCTGCTGTTCCTGGGCTACAAGAACCATGTGCTGTTCCTGCATGCCTTTTACCAGGGGCATGACAAAGGATTCATAGCTCAGGCTATAATAGGATTGAGCCGTTGAAGGCCGGACCACCCCGCTGAAATGGTAGCCCGTACGAATGGCCGCCTTCTCGACCTCCTGGGCAATAAAACCGCTGCGCCGCGCAGAGTTAACTCCTGCATCGACGGGCTGTTTGGCAAAGATTATCGGTGAATGCTGTTGCAGTTGCTGCTCCATTTTTTTGGCATCGAACAGGTAGGTCACCGGGCGCAGCTGAAGAATAAAATCCAGGCCCCGGACATCTTCTTTCAGCTCGTATTTGAAACGTCCGTCGGAAGGAGTGGTAAAAGGCACCTGGCCTTCAATGACCTTAACGGAGCTATTGCCGATGCGTACCTTGTTGGAGGCGTTGACGACGGCGCCATCCCCGATGGCTGTGCTGTTGTTAAGATTGGATGCCGAAACCTGTGTGAAGCCGATACCGGTGTTAAAATTTCCCGTAAAATTCTGGTTCAGGCCGCCCAGACTGGTGTTATAGCTTCCGCTGACGTTATTCTCCAGTCCATCTCCGAAGGCCGTATTAAAGCTTCCTGTCCGGTTGAACTGCATGGCTTTATGGCCGATAGCCGTATTGTAACTCCCGGTGCTATTCCAGAACAGGGCATTGTAGCCATGTGCCGTATTCCCCGACCCGATGGTATTGCCGCGCAGGGCAGTCATGCCATTCGCGGTATTGTCATGGCCGACCGTATTGGAATCCAGCGTCTGCTGGCCGTTGGCCGTATTGAAAGATCCGCTGGAATTAAATGCCATCGACCCGGGACCGCTGGCCGTATTGAAAGATCCGCTGGTATTGCCGATAAGGGCGCCGGCCCCGATGCCGGTATTCGAATTTCCCGACACATTCAGGGCAAGGGCCTCGAACCCATTGCCCGTATTGAAACTTCCAAGGGTATTGCTGAGCAAAGTGCCAGCCCCGATGGCGACATTAAAACCACCCTTGGTATTCTTTATCAGCGTGTTGGTGCCGATGGCCGTATTGTTACCGGCGGTCGTTGCCGCCGACAGGGAGAAGCTTCCGATGGCTGTATTGAGGCTGCCGGTAGTATTCGCTGTCAGGGTGCCGCTGCCCATGACCGTATTGTTATGCGCGCTCCCGGCATTGAGGGCGGAGTCGGTACTGTAACCGAAGAGAGCGCTTCCGCTGCGAAGATCGATCAATCCCGAGAGCCTGCCATTGACCCTGATCTGTAAGGCCGTGCTGTCGGTCGTCCCCAGGAAATTGGTCGTATCGGTATTGCCGTTGCCGAGGAGGGACCAGGGGAGGTTGCCGGTGAGCAGGTTCTTCCAGGCCGAGCCCGTATTATAAAAAAATGCCGACGCCGTCGTGTCGTAGACCAGTAATCCCCTGGTATTGGGGATGGCGAGGCGGCTCGTGGTGCTCATCCTGGGGATGAGCAGTCCTTTGTTAAATGATTTGATATCCAGGATGGCATTAGGATTGGGCGGGGAAGCATCTTCGTTGATACTGACATTCTGGGAGGATCCTTTCAATGCAGAAAGGCCCAGCGCGAGGGTAAGCAGGAGCAGCAATCGTTTGTTCATAATCAAAAGGATTAGGGGTAATAAGCCGGAAAGAAAGGAAATAAAATAATCCTAACCTCCTTCATCTACCCATCGGTGGTGCAAGGATCATCAATGGCGACCCTGATCCGTTAAATGGCACGCATAGGATGGCGAGTATCGATCCCGAACGACTGCGTCGTATGCCGGCAAGCAACCTTCATCAACGCTTTTTCGTTCATGACGGGTATGAATATTTTACGCCCTTTAACTGCCAAATGGAATTTTGGTCCTGTTGGTCTTGCGTCTGTTTGTATCTTCTTCGTGACGCTGATCATTTTTCCTTCCTGCTCGAAGCATCCGGATGTCATGGTCCCCAAAGCAGACACCCCCAGGCTGGTCTTCTCGCAAACCTTCGGCGGAAGCCAGGGCGATAATTTTGTTGCGGTGGCAAAGACTTCGGACGGAGGTTATATCATGGCGGGAAGTACCATCTCCGCTAATGGCAGCGGAGATATTCCGGCTACTCCTCCTGTCGGATCAAGCTATGATATGCTGATCGTAAAAGTAGGACCGGACGGCAGCAAGCAATGGGTGACGACCCTTGGCGGAGACCAGGACGATTATGGCCAGGGCATCGTAGCCTGCCCGGATGGCAGCGGGTATATGATCGCAGGGTATACAAATAGCAATAACGCGGGGGACATCCCGGCTACCCGGGGCAACAACGACATCGTCGTGGCCAAGCTGAGTTCAGACGGAAAGAAACAATGGGTAAAGACCTATGGAGGTGACGGGGATGATATAGCGCAAACCCTCGCTGTCAGTCCGGATGGCAAGGATTATATCCTCGCCGGCCTCACGACCTCCAATAATAATGGAGACATCCCTCCTCTCCATTCCAAGGATTTTGCTTTTAATTCCGACATCGTAGTCGCCAAGCTTCGCGCGGATGGCACCCTGCAATGGGTGAAGACCTATGGAGGCAATCAAAGTGAATCCACCCGATCGATCATCGTCTGCCCGGATGGCAGCGGCTATGCATTAGCGGGATATACTTCCAGCGATAGCAGTGGCGACATCCCGAAGACCCATAACGGAAATAGCGGGATCTCGGATATGCTGGTGATGAAACTGGGGACCGGCGGCGAAAAGCAATGGGCAAGGGCCTATGGCGGTAAAGATTTTGATTTTGCGACGGCCATTGCAGCCAGCCCGGACGGAAGCGGTTATATGATCACAGGAATGACCATCAGCAATAACAGCGGCGATATCCCCGCTACCAAGGGCGACTACGATATCGTGGTCGTGAAGGTGGATGCGGGAGGCAATAAGCAATCCATCCACACGTATGGCGGCAACGGGGACGACGAAGCTTTTGGGATCGCGGCGACCCCCGACGGAGATTTTGTGCTCGCGGGCTTTACCGGCAGCAATGGCAGCGGCGATATTCCCACCAGTCATGCGGCGGCCCTCAATTACCTGGATGCCGTCGTAGCCAGGCTGGGGCCGGATGGCAGTAAGAAATGGGTGAAAGCCTATGGCGGAAATGATACCGAGGAAGCGATATCTGTGGTCGTCGGCGCCGATGGCGGATTGGTCATAGCCGGATATACCGCCAGCAACGGCGATTTCAATGTGCCCGCCAATCATGGGCGCACCGGCACCAATGACGGGTGGCTGTTCAAGGTGAAGGAGGGCAGGTAAGCTTCCTTGCGCATGGCATGGAAATGGCATAATTAAAGCAGATCGGCAGTGCCGATCCCTAAAAGTGTCACCCATGAAAAAGCCACTGATCCTTTCGTGTGGAGTTTTTTTAACGACCGACGGTGAGGCGCAAACAGATCCCGGAATGAAGAGAGAGCGGAAAGGCTTTCGGAAGGACCTATGGAGAAAGAAAGCCGCTTCACATCAATTGGATAAAGATGGAAATCCATCAGAAGTTCCGCCACCGGATAAGACTCCGGAAATAAAACCCGACCTACCGGAAAAACCCCTTTTGCCGGCCGAAGAACCGGAGATCCAACCGGAAAAAGAACCAGCGGAACCTCCTCCTGGCGAGATCCCATTGCCAAAAGCCAAATCCGGAAAATAGATACCTATGGCAACAGGTTGATCTGTACATCTTTTTCCCCACCCCTTCCCTGCTGTAGAGAAATATTCCTTCTAAAAGAAGGATAGAAGGATTTCTAAAAGGGGAACAGGATGGCACAATTTTTTATACTGTTTTAATAGAAGTTTCCGGCGGAGGTGGTCTGGTGAAACAGATCTGAGAACACACTCCAACTACCTGATCTGGGTAATGCCAGCGTAGGAAAAAAGGAAACAACGGGGACTCCGGCTACAACCGGAGTCTTTTTTTTGCCAGGCGGACATCCTGATCCTCTTAATCAGTAAGCAGATGCGCAAAAGGAGCTATTATATCGTCAATGGCATCACTTTATGGCGGGTACTGATGGCGCCGCTGGTGATCTTTCTGGCCATTCATGGGGACGAAGGGCTATTCAAATGGTTCCTCGCCGTTAGCTTCCTGACCGATGCCATAGATGGAACGCTGGCCCGGCGATATCATATTTGCAGTAAAATGGGAGCGAAGCTGGATTCCATCGGGGACGACCTGACCATTCTTGCGGCCTTTGTGGGGATGATGGTCTTTCACGCCGATTTTGTGCGGCAGGAGCTGACCCTTCTGCTGTTGCTGGCGGGACTTTATCTTCTACAGGTGGCCTTAGCCCTGCACCGCTATGGTAAGATGACTGCCTTTCACACCATCCTGGCGAAAGGAGCTGCCATCCTGCAGGCAGTGTTCCTGCTCACTTTATTTTTTTGGCCCGGGGCCCCGGGCCTGCTTTTTTATGCAGCGGCCGCGCTAACCGCCCTCGATCTGGCCGAGGAAATTGTTCTCATCTTCCTGTTACGGGAATGGAGAGCGGATGTAAAAGGATTGTATTGGATCTTAAAAGGGAGATCAAGTCACTAAGATGGCTTGAATCCTGTAAGGATCGGGAAAGCGGCGCAGGATTATTTACAGACGGTTGGATCGGATAACTGCCCTTTTCCTATATTTAGGGTATAGAGGATAAAGGCTTTGTTTGAATGAACCACTATTCCACCCATAGTGATGCACAGCTCGTGGCATTGTTGAAAGACAGTGACAACGGGGCTTTTACCGAACTCTTCGACCGGTATTGGCAGAAACTGCTGCTGGTGGCCGGCAATAAGCTGGATAACCTGGGCGAAGCCCAGGAACTCGTACAGGACATTTTTCTCGACATATGGCAAAGGCGGAAGGAACTCTCTATCACCGGCGCCGGCGGCATCAAAGTCTATCTGGCTGTCGCCGTCAAATACCGGGTCATCAATGTCCTGGCCAAACGCCACCGCACGGAACGATATGCCCGGGAGCTCCGGGCCCATTCGACCCCGATGGATCACAGCCTGGAAGAATGGCTCTCCTTCGAAGAGCTGAAACACCGGCTGGCCGCCCTGGTGGCGGAACTGCCCGAGAAACGCCGCATCGTCTACCAGCTCAGCCGTGAGGAAGGCTATACCCGAAAAGAAATTGCTCAATCGCTGAATATCACTGAAAAAACGGTCGAATCCCATCTAACCCGGGCCCTCCACTCCATCAAATCGGGCCTGACACAGCTGTTTTCCACCCTCTTCACCTGGTGACGATCTCTTAGCCGATCTTTAAATTTTTTTCCCATCCGCTGCAGGGGGTCTGCTCATTTGTTTGACTATAGTCAGGTAACAGCAGCAATATGGCAAACGGCAATCCCGACAAACGATATCAGGAACTGGCGGAAAAATGGCTCAACGGCAGCATCACTCCCGATGAGGAACAGGAGTTCGCCCAATGGTATAATAAGGACCAGGATGCGCTGCTAGAGATCCCCGCAGCCGTGGCCGGCAGCGAAGAAGAGCATCGCCGGCTCCTGCTGGCGGCTATTGACCGGCGGCGGATGCCTCCATTACCTTCCCGTCGAATGTCTCCCCGCCGGATCTGGATCCGTGCCGCATCGGCGGCCGCCGTGCTGATCCTGCTGGCAGGCGGCAGCTATTGGTTGATCACCCGGCCGGCAAGATCGCCCGCGCCTGTCGCACGGGTAGCATTGAAAACCGATGTGCCGCCCGGTACGACCCGGGCCACCCTGACCCTCGATGACGGCAAACAGATCGTACTGGACACGGCGCAGCAGGGACTGCTGGCCACCCAGGGAACGGCTACCATTAAGAATGCCCATGGCGCCCTTCTTTACCAGGGAGGCGGCGATGGCAGTCCGGATGGGCCTCTGCGTTATAATACGCTCTCCACCCGCAACGGCGAACAATTTCCCCTGACCTTAAGTGACGGCAGCCGGCTGATCCTCGATGCGTCAACCACCATCCACTATCCCGTGGCTTTTACAGGCAAGGACAGGACCGTGGAGATCAATGGCAGGGCCTGGTTCGAGGTAGCGAAAGATCCCGCCCGTCCCTTCTATGTCGTCAAAGGGAACCAGCGGGTCCTGGTGCTGGGCACGCAGTTCGATGTCAATGCCTATGACAATGAGCCGGACCTGAAGGTCACACTCGTGGCAGGCAAGGTGCAGGTCCTGAGCGGCGCCGCCGCCGGGCTGCTGCAACCCGGCCAGCAGGCGGTGGTTGTAAAAAGCAAGGACCATATACAGATCATCGACCACGCCGACGTGGAAGCCGCCACTGCCTGGAAGAACGGGCAGATCATTTTCCATGGGGCCGATGCCCCGGCGATCCTGCGGGAGATCGAGCGGTGGTACGATGTTAAAGTGGACATACAGGGAACTTTATCCAAACGATCTTTCTTCCTGGAAGGCAGCCGCAGGGCTAATTTATCGGAACTATTGCGGGGCCTTGAAGTAAACCATATCCATTGCCGTATCGATGGCGAAAAACGTATCCTGACGGTGACCCCCTAAAACAAAACCGCCACGCGGAGAAGGCGTAGCGGCAGCGTTCGGGTTAACCCGATAAATAGAAGTCGGCTAGACTGTACTTATTGTAAACCCAAACACCCCGCCTTCGCCAACGCTACGGCGGGTAAAAACCAAAGCTATGCAATTGACTGTGGATGGCAAAGATTTGCCGTACCTATCATTTAAAATGAGATCGCGGATGAAGATCACTGCTTTTCTTATCCTGGCCGCCGCCCTCCAGGTGAGCGCCCGGGGCACCGCCCAGATCACCCTCTCGGAGAAAAAAGCCCCGCTGGAAAAAGTATTGAAAAAGATCAAACAGCAAAGCGGCTATACCCTCTTCTATGACCAGGAATTAGTTCGCCGGCAAGGGTTGCCGGTAGATCTCCAGCTGGCGAATGTGCCTTTGCCCCAGGCCCTGAACGCCGTATTCCAACACCAGCTGCTGACCTATGAGATCACGGGCACCATGATCCTGGTCAAAGAAAGGGAGGCCCCTAAGGCGCCAGCCCCCATCCCTCCGGCAGGCGATACTTCCCGTCCGCGTACGCCGGTGGATATCCATGGGCAGGTGACGGACCCGCACGGGGAGCCCTTCCTGAACGCCAATATTACCGTCCGGCGCACCGGCCGCGGAACGGTCACCGACGCCAACGGAAATTTCACCTTGCTGAATGTCGACCCGGGGGATCTCATACTGGTGAGCTTTATTGGTTATAAGACGCAGATGCTGTCCCTGAAGGATCGCAGTAATTGGAGCATCGTGCTCGAAGCCTCGACGGATGACCTGGACATGGCGGTGGTGCAGGCTTATGGGACGACGAGCCAGCGCTATGCCACGGGTAGTATCGGGGTCGTGCGTTCCTCAGAAATTGCCGGTCAGCCGGTAACGAATTCCCTGATGGCCCTCGAGGGCCGGGTGGCGGGCGTACAAATGACCGTATCCAGCGGGGAACCGGGAGCATCGATCGCCGTCAGGATCCGTGGTCAGAACACCAGTTTTTCGGCTACCGCCTATCCCCTGTTCATCGTGGACGGAGTTGCTTTTCCCTATGGCACCAACCTGAACAGTATCAACCCCGGCGATATCGAAAGCGTCAGCATTTTAAAGGACGCGGACGCCACGGCGGTCTATGGGTCGAGGGGTGCGAACGGGGTCATTCTCATTACGACGAAAAAAGGGAAGGCCGGCATGAACGTCCTGAACGTAGACCTTTCGACGGGCTTCAGCCAGGCCGCCCGCCTGCTGAAAAGTTATTTACATACGCCGCAGTACCTGGCCATGCGCCAACAGGCCTATCTCAACGACGGCCTTACCCCGGATGCAACGAATGCGCCGGACCTTACCGTCTGGAGCCAGACAGCCTATACCGACTGGCAAAAAGAGATCATCGGCAATACGGGCCATTACACCAACCTGCAGGCTTCCGTATCGGGCGGCGACGAACGCGTCCGCTACCTGCTGAGCGGATCCTATAATTATAATGAAGGGATCGTATGGGGCAGCAGCTTCGATAAACGCGCCAATGTACACGCGAATATCGAAAATAATTCCAGGGACAAGCGTTTCCAGATGAGCACGAACCTCACCTATTCCAATGACAATATCCGGACCATCGGGAATGATGCTACCATCAGCGGATTGAGCACGGCCCCCAATATGCCGAAGTATGACAGTACGGGCGCCATTTATTACCTGCCCAACAACCATCAATACGATAATCCCCTGTTCTCGAAGAACCGGTATGGCACCACGAATACGGATAATATACTAGGCAATACCAAACTCAGCTATTCGATCCTTCCCAACCTGAAGCCATCCGTCAGTGTAGGATATACCAAGCTCTCCCAGGATGGCTATGCCGCCCAGCCCAGCAATTCATTGAACCCGGTGATCAATGCGCCGACGACCAATATGGCGACCTTCTCCACCAATTATGTATCGACCTTTGTAACGGAACCGCAGCTGGATTATAGCACCCATATCGGAAAGGGAAAGCTGCAGGCTATGGCAGGCGGCACCTGGCAGGAGACCAAATCCGGCTCGACCTTTATCACCGGCGTCAATTTCTCCAGTGACGCCCTGCTTCGGAACCTTGCGGCGGCGGGGTCGATCGTGACCAAGCGATCCAATGAGTCGTTATACAAATATGAATCCGTCTTCCTCCGGGGAAATTATAACTGGATGGACCGATACCTGGTGAATGGGAATTTCCGCCGCGATGGATCCTCCCGTTTTGGCGATGGCTATAAATTCGGGAATTTCTGGTCCGCCGGCGCCGCCTGGATCTTTTCCAATGAAACTTTTTTTAAGAAGGCAGGCTCTCTTTTCACCTTCGGGAAGCTGCGGGGCAGTTATGGAGTGACGGGTAACGATCAGATCGGGGATTATCAATACCTGGATTTTTATTACCCCACGGATCTTCCGTACAATGGCGCATCGGGGATCATCTCCACCCAGGTGACCAATAACCAATATCGCTGGGAAGAAACCTCCAAGAGAGATATCGGCCTGGAACTGGGCGCCTTCAACAGCAGGGTCTTGCTGACGATCGATTATTTCAATAATAAGAGCAGGAACCTGCTCACCTATATTCCCCTCGGCGCGCAGGCTGGTTATGCAGGCTATGTCGGCAATTCACCGGCCGAAGTACAGAACAAGGGTTGGGAATTCACACTGAATACCGTCAATATCAAAGGCCGCAGCTTCAGCTGGTCCAGCTCTTTCAACCTGACCTTGCCCAAAAACACGCTGCTGGCCTACCCGGATCTGGCCAGTTCCGTTTTTGCCGACCGGTATGAAGTCGGTAAGTCCATCAATATCATCCGGGAGTACCGCTTTGCCGGAATCTCTCCGGCCAATGGCGCCCCTTTGTTCTATACCGCGAAAGGGACCGTCACCGATGGTACGCCTACCGGGGGCGGCGCTTTAAATTACCCGGACGACCTGCAGTATATCGGCAATACCGATCCCAGCTTATTCGGTGGCTTGGGAAATAGTTTCGGGTACAGGGGTTTCGAGCTAAATGTGTTCTTCCAGTTCTCCCGTTCCAGGACCAACAATTCATTTTTGAGCCAGCAGGGTCAGCCTCTTGGCAGCATGTATAATACAGGGGATGCGCTATTAAATGGGATCTGGGCGAAGCCGGGGCAGGTGGCCGAACGTCCGGCGCTGACCACCAATAGCCAGACAGCCGTCGGTCAGCAATATGCCGTCTATGTTTTCAATTCTTCCGCGAATTATGTAAGCAACGCTTATGTCCGGCTGAAAACATTGGCGCTGACCTGGTCGATGCCTTCGGGCTGGTCGAACCGGCTAAAACTGACCCATGTCCAGATCTATGCCCAGGCGCAGAACCTGTTGACATTTACCCATTACAGTTATCTCGATCCGGAGTCTCAAAGCGCGATCCCGATCTTAAGGACCATCACATTCGGATTGAGAGCTTCTTTATAATTCGTAAAATTATTAGTATGTCAGCCAATAATAACTATTTCTATTCCCGATTCGCTGTTCCTTTGCTGATCGTCCTTTCCGTGATCTCCTGCAAAAAATATGTAGAGGTCCCTCCTCCGTCGGATAAGGTCACCAGCAAGGCTGTTTTTGCGAATGCCAGTTCCATTTCTTCGGCCATGACCGGCTTATATGAATTCAGTTTCGGCTCTGAAGGATACAGTAACAATTATGCCGGCGCGGGGGCGGATGTGCTGCTGGCCTTAGCCTCCGACGATGCCGTTAGCGGCAATATCGCTTTCAACCAGTTCTATACGAACACCTATCCCTTATTCGATTATAATGTAGCGCCGATGTGGAGCGCACCCTACCAGGTATTCGGAAGAGTGAATAGTTTCATCGAGGGGGTCAGCGGGGCCAGTGTCATAACGGATGCCATGAAATTGAGCTATATCGCCCAGGCAAGGCTGATGCGCGCCTACTATTATTCCCTGCTTTCCACTTTATATGGCGACGTACCGCTGGCGCTGAATGCGGATTTCAATACCAATGCCTTTTTGCCCCGCGCTCCCCGTGCGCTGGTAGACAGCGCCATCATCGTCGATCTGCTCTATGCACGGGATCATTTGCCTCCCGGCCAGGGCAGCGATAAATATACTTTCAATCAGCATACGGCCAATGCCTTGCTGGCAAGGATGTATGGATACAAGAAGAACTGGCCGGCGGAAGAGGCGGCTGCGTCCGCTGTCATCAGTTCGGGACATTATTCCCTGGTCACCGACCTGTCGACGGCCTTCGACCGTGGAAATTCCGAAGCCATTTACCAGTCGCCCAATAAAGGCACCTGGCACGACGGCCTGGTGACGGTCGCTTACAGTACGTCCTTTTATATTTCAACGATGACCCCTTCCCTGGTCAATACCTTCGAGGCGGGAGACCTTCGCCTGACCCACTGGATCAGCTTCGATGGGACGAATTATGCGTATAACAAATACGTCATTGCGCCGGCCAATCCCCAGGAACAGGTGCTGATCCGGCTGGCCGACGTGATCCTGTTGCGGGCGGAAGCGCGGGCGGAGCAGAACAAGCTGCATGACGCCATCGATGATCTGAACAGCATTCGTCATCGAGCCGGCGTTCCGGACCTGCCCTATACCCTGACCGGGGACCAGGTCATCCAGGCCATGCGGGATGAAAGAAGAAAGGAATTCTTTGCGGAAGGCATCACGCGCTGGTCCGATCTGAGCCGCTGGGGGGTCTTACAATCGACGATGGCCGCGGCAAAACCGGCCACCTGGACGGCCAAGGCGGAATTCTTACCCATCATGCAGGATCAGCTATCACTGAACCCTCATCTGACACAATCACCCGGTTACTAAACTTCACAGAATATTAAACTATCGACCATGATAAATAAATTAGTGGCATTTTTTCTGTTGGGCGTTCTTTTTGTAAAAGCAGTTCCCGGGTATGCCCAGGGAGAGAAAGTATTTACCATCCAGGGCGACCTGTCGAAACTGGAAAGGCCCTTCGTGCAGGTCATGTTCCAATGCGGCGGCCGGCAGGACAGTTGTACGGTCGAACAGGGGAAATATCATTTCGAAGGCAAGATCGACTGGCCTTCTTTATGTACCCTGAAGTTCAGGGAAGTTGCAGGCCAATGGCTGGACTACGATCCCATGTTCTTTAAGCGATACAGTTTTGAATTTTTCCTGGAAGGGTCGGCGATCCGTATTCAAAGCCTGGATACGACGGGCAAGACCCTTGTCCAGGGCTCCCGGTCCAATGAGGAGTTCCTTCAAATAAACGAAAAGGCCCTCTATGCCATCAATACGGAGGTAATGCCGTTAAGAAGGATCTCCGACAGTTTACTGAAAATGAAGGATACCATTCGCGCCAGGGATCTCCAGGACTCCTTCATGACCGAGTATCCAAGGGTATTGAAGAAAGTATATATCGACTACCTGGCAAAAAATCCAAGGTCTCCCATCTCCCTGTATTGCATCCCGATCATAGCAGGATATCCCATGGATGGGATGGCGGTCAGCGATCTTTTTAATAAGCTGCCCGCAGCCGCCAGGGAATCTTTCGATGGAAGGCAACTGGACACGGCCATCCAGACCTCCCTGATCACTTCCATCGGGCAGGCTGCGCCGGACTTTACGCAGAATGACACGTTGGAGAAACCCGTCTCGCTTTCGTCTTTCCGCGGAAAATATGTATTGGTAGACTTCTGGGCCAGCTGGTGTGGTCCCTGCAGGGCCGAAAACCCCAACCTGATAAAAGCATACAACCGCTTCAAGGGGAAGAACTTTGTCATCCTGGGCGTGTCGTTCGATCGCGAAGGAGCCAAGGAAAGATGGATGAAGGCCATTCATGACGACCATCTCCTGTGGACCCAGGTTTCGGATCTGAAAGGCTGGGATAATGACGCGGGGAAATTGTATAATGTAAAAAGCATTCCGGAGAATTTCCTCGTGGATCCTAATGGAAAGATCATCGGTAAAAACCTGAGAGGGGGTCTGCTGATAAAAAAGCTGAATGAAGTGTTATAGGCTGTGCCGGGCGTCCTATCATGGAATGCATTTCATGCATCTGTCCGCTCAGGCTCACCCGGATCAGGCTGTTCCCAATCCATATTATACTGAACAAAAAAGGAAAGCCAAACGGCCCTGGATAATCGCATAAGCCAGGGCTGGAGGTAAAGAAGCAATAATCCGTTTATGCCTATCCAGTAGAATAACCTGTGGTCTTCCAGAGAAAACCCGATCGTCAGCCACCAAGCGACAAAGGTGGCTGACGATAAGGCCACACTCAGCGCATAGCTGATATAGGAAGTGCCGTAATAAAATCCTATTTCTATTTCCATACGCTGACCACAGACGGGGCATTTCTCATTCATTTTCATAAATCGTTTCAAGTCATATACCTTCCTTGTCTGGAACATATCGCCGGATCTGCATCTCGGGCATTTCTGATGGAATACGCTCCAAAAAAAATTCGGCCTGGTATTTTTCCTTATTGCACCCATACTATCTTAATTTAGATTCATTTCAATTCTTCCCTGCATTTTTTTAAAGCTGCATCAAAACTATCCGTTATATTGGCCTCCCCTATCTCCTGTATGAGCCGGGCCTTCTTCAATTCTTCCATTACCTGCCGGCTCAGCACTTCCGACAAAATGAGCTTAGTGCCGCGGCGCCCGAACTCTTTATGGACCTCTCCGATCGTTTTGATACCGGTCGCATCGATGATCGGCACTTTGCGCATACGTAATATGATAACTTTGGTTGGCCTTTCTATAAGCCGGATGGCATCCTTGAATTTATAGGCGGCGCCAAAGAACAGAGGGCCAGTAATTTCAAAAACCTCGACGTCCTCAGGCAGCGCATAATTTCCAATGGCCTCCTTATCCTGTTCCAGGTTGTTGTCATTAATTTGCGTAGTAAGGGCGCTGACATTACTAAACTGGATCATTTTCCGCATGAACAGGAACGCAGCCAGCACCATTCCGATCTCAATAGCGATGGTAAGGTCGGCGAGCACGGTGAGAAAAAAAGTCGTCAGAAGTACGACCGTATCACTGCGCGGGCCTTTTAAGACCGAAAGGAAACTTTTCCATTCGCTCATATTATAGGCTACCACTACCAACACGCCGGCCAGTGTAGCCATAGGGATAAGCGCCGCCCATTTACCCACGCACAGCATGATCAACAATAGGGTGATGGCATGTATGATACCGGCCACGGGGGTACGCCCTCCATTCTTCACATTGGTGGCGGTACGGGCAATGGCGCCGGTGGCAGGGATGCCGCCGAAAATAGAAGAAAAGATATTGGCCGTTCCCTGCGCCACCAATTCCATATTGGATTTATGGTTACCGCCGATCATGCCGTCTGCGACGACTGCGGACAACAGGGACTCGATGCCTCCCAGCAAAGCGATGGTAAAGGCAGGCCTTAGTAAATTCTTTATGGTGTCCAGGTCCAGGTGTGGCAAAGCAGGGCCAGGGAAAGAGGAAGGAATGCTTCCAAACCGGCTGCCGATGGTATCAACAGGAAGATGCAATAGTAATACTGCGATCGTTGTCACAAGGATGGCTATGAGAGAGCCGGGGACCTTATGGGTCACTTTGGGCCAAAGAACAATGATGGCGATGGTGACGGTGGCGAGCAGGATGGAATAGATATTTGCGGAAGCGAAATTCTCAGCATAGCTTTTCCATTTATCCATAAAATCCGCGGGCACGGCTCCCATCTTCAGGCCCAGGTAATCTTTTACCTGTGATGAAAAAATTATTAGGGCGATACCACTGGTAAACCCGACAATTAGGGGATGGGGAATGAATTTAATTACCGAGCCCAGTCTGGCAAAGCCAAGAATGATCAGCATAATGCCGGCCATAAAAGTAGCGATGGTGAGGCCATTTACACCATATTGCTGTACGATGCCATATACAATTACGATGAAGGCCCCGGTCGGTCCCCCGATCTGTACCCGGCTGCCGCCCAGGGCAGAAATGATAAATCCCGCGATGATCGCCGTAAACAGGCCTTTTTCCGGCGAGACTCCCGAAGCGATGGCAAAGGCTATAGCCAGGGGTAAGGCGACTATACCTACGATCACGCCGGCCAGCAGGTCTTTCAGGAATTGCTGCCGGTTGTAATTCTTCAGGGTATCCAGCAATTTGGGTTTGAACATGATAGATAGGATCAGGTTTTTATCCAGAATTTCAACAGCTCCTCCACCTGGGCTTCTACCAGGTGATAGCTCGCCGGCATTTCCTCTCCCAGGCTGTGAAAGGTGACGAGCCTGGTTCCCGCCGGCATTTCATCCAGTTTCTTATGCAGGTACCGGTTGTAATAATTATATAACTCCGTTGAGTAAGCGATGCTTTCGTCTATCTTATCAGTAGCGACCAGGTTCTCATGAAACGAATTATAGAAATAGAAATGATCGAAGCGACGAAAGTCCAGTTGGGTAAAATTTCGGTGGATGAAATGAGCATTTGGTAATTCAAGCAGCGTACGGGCGGCTTCGGCATGCGCTACCAGGTCTTTCCGCTGTTCGACACCAAAGAAAAAGGCCGATGGCCTGCAATGGGCCGCCGCTAAACAGAATTTACCAACGCCGCTGCCGATATCCAATACCCTGGCATTATCCGTCGGGGCGAGGTATCGGGCTATGCGCCGGGTAATGTGTAAGGGCGTCCAATGCCGGGTGGAGAGCAATTGTATAGGAACAGGGTATAACTGCTGAAACCGGTCATCAGAGTTGAACCAGTTATCTGACTGCTGAGGTGTGGTAGCTGCTGGCAACATAAATCCTGTCGGTTAAGAATCGTTTCGGGTGATAGAATTTGCAAACTTACTTACTTTACGAAGCCGCCGCTGTGATCCATATTACTCTAAAAAGTGATTTATATCACTTTAAATGCAGTAATTTTAAAGCCGCCATGAGCATAAGAGACATTTTTCCGATCGATAAATGGGATTTTAAAAGTCAGTCTGTCCTGGCAGGTCTACCCAAGGAAGACCTGTTGTTGCTAACCGCACATGAGAGCATAGATATGTACAGCAAAGGACAGGTCATTTTCCGGGAAGGGGCCTACCCTTCGGGAATCTATTTTATTATCAACGGCATGGCGAAAAAGTATAAAGTAGATAAAGACGGGAAGGAACAAATAATTTATGTAGCGAATGCGGGTGAACTGTTGGGCTATCATGCCATATTAGAGGAAGAAAGGTATCCTGATTCTGCCGCTGCGCTGGAAGAAAGCAAGATCGGGTTTATACCAAAGGAAGATTTTTTAGCCGCCCTGCAACATTCCGCTGTTCTGAACAAGCGGCTGTTGAAAACACTTAGCCATGAATTTGCCGTACTGATCAACAGTATGACGCTGTTTGCCCATCGGCCGGTCCGCGAGCGGTTAGCCATTCAATTAGTAGTGCTCAGAGAGAAATATAAAGTGGATTTTCAGCCTGGCATGTCCGTTGAAATAAATATGTCGAGAGAGGACCTGGCCAGTCTCGTCGGCACGGCAAGAGAAAATGTATTACGTTCTCTGGCGGAATTAAAAGAAGAAGGTATTATTGCGACAAAAGGGAGAAAGATCATCGTGACGGATATCCTTAGATTATTGAAAGTGGCGAATTATTGACCGGTCGCCCGGGGCATTCGCCTATAATACATTAAATATAAATTACATACGAATTCAAGACCTGCTCTTGGAGGGCCCCGCTCTTTTCGTTCCGCCACTAAGGAAAATTTAGGTAAGCTGGTTACAACTATTTCTATCAACTTTGGTTAAAACAAATACACAACAAACAAAAGGATAAGTATGATACCAGTAAAAGGATATGCCGCACAGACCCCTACGACCGATCTGGCTCCCTGGGATTTTCAACGCCGGGATGTCGGTCCGAAGGATGTACAATTCGATATTTTATTTTGTGGCGTTTGCCACTCCGATCTGCATCAGATCAAAAATGACTGGTTCCCGGGGATCTTCCCCATGGTACCGGGTCATGAGATCGTCGGTAAGGTGGTGAAAGTGGGAAACCAGGTGAAAAAATTCAAGGCCGGCGACCTGGCCGGCACCGGCTGTCTCGTCGATTCCTGCCGCGAATGCGAAAACTGCAAGAAGGACCTGGAGCAATATTGCATGAAAGGCAATTCCCAGACCTATAATGGCCTGGAACAGGATAAGAAGACCCCTACTTATGGCGGTTATTCCAGGACCATTGTCGTGCATGAGGATTTCGTGCTGCATATTTCCGAAAAGCTGGATCTGGCAGCCGTTGCGCCCTTGCTCTGCGCGGGCATCACCACGTATTCTCCCCTGCGTCATTGGAAAGTGGGTAAGGGGCATAAGCTGGCCGTACTGGGCCTCGGCGGATTAGGTCATATGGGCGTGAAGTTCGGTGTGGCTTTCGGAGCGGAAGTCACCGTACTGAGCACATCGCCTTCCAAAGAGAAAGACGCCAAACAACTGGGCGCGCATCATTTCCTGGTGACGAAGGATCCGGCCCAGGTAGCTGCAGCCAGCGGTTCCTTTGACTTTATTTTAGATACTGTTTCCGCAGAGCACGATATCAATATGTATTTGGCGATGCTGAAGACGGATGGCACCCATATCAGTGTCGGCGTTCCGCCAAAGCCGTTGGAAATTAAGACCTTCAGCCTGATGGGCGGCCGGAAAAGCCTCGCCGCATCGGGGATCGGGGGACTGGCCGAAACCCAGGAAATGCTGGATTACTGTGCTGAACATAATATCGTCTCGGATATCGAGCTCATCGACATCAAAGATATTACGACTGCCTATGCGCGCATGCTCAAAGGGGATGTCCGGTATCGCTTCGTCATCGATATCGCCACGCTGAAATAGGTTATCCGGCTTATATTTTCTTCCGGGCATCCAGGTCGATCCCCGCCAGGGTCTGCTTCAGCCGCTCATTCTCCTGTTCCAGGTCGCTGATGCGGGTCTGCTGGAAATCAGTGACGAAGGCATGGGTGTCCCGATGGGTGCCCGAAAGCAGATCGTAGTATTTATTGAAAAGCTTGATGCGGTCCGCCAGCCCGTTGGTGCCTCCGTTGATGATCTTCGTTACGGCGGTGACGTTGGCGACGGTAGCCCCTTTCTCACAAACGGCGAACAGATCGCGGCTTTTAAAATAGTAGGCGGCGGAGGCCAGGGCATAGTCGGTTGCCACCAGGTCGGGATTGGCGAGCAGGTCCTTCCCGATGTTATCACCAAAGGCTTTGTAGTTCACCTTCCCGCTGAGCTGTATGTATCCCCTGCCCCTGAATTTGTACCCGTCCCCGCTGGCTTCATCACCATTGCCCATACGGTTGGCATAGGCCCGGTTGCCGATCTTCTCCGGCTGGCGTGCATACTCATTGGCCGCCTGTGCGTCGAAATGTTTGGGCCAGGTCTTCAGCAGTGCCTGCGCGCTGTAATTCAGATTCTCCCTGACGGCGGAAAAGTGAATGCTCTCATGATCGCACTGGCTGAGGAAATGGGCCAGCTTCAACACGTCATCGATCGCAAATTTCGTATTGGTGTCCGGGAGCTGGGTGTATACGCTGTCGGGGATCTGTCCTTTTAAAATGGTAATATCCATGGTCGTTAATTGAAATGAAAACAGAAGATAATTCCAGGCGCCACCGGCATGCGGAGCACTGCCGGTCCTCAGGTTATTAAGACGGCAAAATTAGCGGGAAGGGTAACATCGGGTGACGCCTTTTAGCCATCGGCGGAAGATGCCTGTTCAACGGGAAGGGAGAGGCGATCATCGGCAGCGCGGGGAGTGGTGAGTGGTGAGTGGTGAGGTACGGGATGAGTAACTTTTAGATTAGGGGACTGGGCAAAAAAAGCCCCGGAAGATGATGATCTTCCGGGGCTCGTAGTATCTTTCGACGATCGATCAATGCTCCTTATCCACGTTATTGAACTTCGTAGTATAGGTGTCTTCTTTATCTTTCAGGTTCTTGGCCTGGTAAATATTGATCAGCAGATCGTAGGCGTCCTTGAGGGTATTTTTTTCATCCATCTTCAGCTTGCCCTTGGCGCCCAGGTCCTGCTCCACTTTCTCGAAGTAAGGGATAGCCTCATCGAATTTCTTTTGTGCGGCGACGCGGAACTCAGCCCTTTTCTTAATGTCCTCCGGCTTGGATCCTTTCACGGTCTTGGTCTGGCCCTGCAATTCTACGCCTGCGTTGTAATGGATCTGTCCCACTACCAGGGCGGCCTGGGGATAATCCGGCTGTATTTCCAGGCATTTGAGCAGGCTGGCCTCCGCCCTTTGGGTCAGCTCGGCTGCATTGGCGGGGGCTTTTTTGCCGGAGGTGGTATCCGTAGCGTATTGGTAGGTTTCCAGTCCGTAGTTGAACCAGAAGAGATGATTCTTGGGGAATTGTTTGACCACTTCCTCATATTTCGCGAACAGGGAATCTTTATTCCCGCTTTCCCTGGCGTTGTCCAGTTCCGTCGTCATCCAGAACAGGTCTTCGGGATATTGCGCTTTGCCCAGGGCCAGGTATTTGGCGGTGTTGGCGGCATCTTTCTTCTGATTGTAATGATCGACCAGCCATTTGTAGATATCGATCATGTTGGAGCCGTTGATGCTGGCGATCTTGGCATCGGCCAGCTTGCCATAATAAATGGCGGCCGTATCTTTCTTGCCCGCTTTTTCGGCGGAGATGCCGGCATATAAGGTGGAGGTCGTATCGATCTTCAGGGTGGTCCAGCCTTTGGCATTCATGAATTCGCTGGTCATCAGGGCGCCGCTGAAATTTCCCAGGGCGTCGGCATATTTACCGGCATTATACTCATTGGCGCCGATCTGGAAGAAGCCCTGATAGATCTCGTTGACGGGTTTATAGGCTTCCATCTGCAGGAGCAGCAATTTCTTGTCGTCGACCTCGGTGTATTTTTTCAACGCTTCGAAGGCCTGCATGCGGGCGTCGGGATATTGCGCCCTCAGCTGCTCGTTGGCCGCGATGGCATTATAGACCTTCAGCTTGGTGAACCAGGCTTCGCCGTTCTTTTGATTTTTCTCTACCGCCAATACCTTGTCGATCTCGGCCTTGGCTTCAGGTATCTTATTTCCTTTCAGGAGCTCTTTTGCTTTATCCACGCTTTGCGCGTTCAGGCCTAGGCCGCTGATGGCAAGCAATCCGGTGAACAAGGCTCGTGTAATCACGTTCATAGTTTGTCTTTTTAGAAGTTCATGAACCCTTTATGTTCATGTTTAATTTGATAAATATACGATCCTGGCTCGATTATGCCGTCGGTATTTCTCCTTCACCGGGGGACTTCTCTCCTGCCGCGTCCTCTATGTCCGTCGCTGTCCCTCCTGCTTCACCGATGACCCCGGTCAGCGGACCGGCCACCACGTCTTCCTCCAGCTTATCCAGCCTGGTGATCGCCGCGATCTCATCATTCTCATCGAGGCGGATCAGCTTAACGCCCTGGGTAGCCCTACCCTGGTTGCTGATCCCCAGCACGGACATACGGATGGTCACGCCGCTCTTACAGGTGATCATGAGGTCCTCATTCTCGGTGACGTCGAGGATGCCGACGAGCGCGCCCGTCTTTTCCGTAACGCTGATGGTCTTCACTCCCTTTCCGCCGCGGTTGGTGATACGATATTCGTCGATGGGTGTCCTTTTGCCGTAGCCTTTTTCGCTGACAACGAGGACGGTCCGGGTCTTATCTTCTTTATTGACACAGATCATGCCAATCACTTCGTCCTTCGCATCATCCACTTCGATGCCGCCTACGCCGATGGCGCCGCGGCCTGTCGGGCGCACTTTTTCTTCTTCGAAACGGATGGCCCTGCCGCTCTTGACGGCCATGAGGATCTCGGAATTGCCGTCCGTGAGCTTTGCTTCCAGCAGGTGATCTCCTTCCACGATGGTGATGGCGTTCACGCCTGTCTGGCGGGGACGGCTGAAATCTTCCAGGGAGGTCTTTTTGATCACGCCGTTCTTCGTGCACAGCACGATATGATGGGTATTGATAAAAGCGGTATCCTTCAGGTCCTTTACGTCCAGGATGGCGCGGACCTTATCGTCGGGCATGATGGAAATGAGGTTCTGAATGGCGCGGCCCTTGCTGTTCTTGTCCCCTTCCGGGATCTCGTATACGTTCAGCCAGTGGCACCGGCCTTTTTCCGTAAAGAAGAGCATGGTATGGTGGGTGGAGGCGACGAAAAGGTGTTCGATATAATCCTCGTCGCGGGCCTTGCCGCCGATGGCGCCTCTTCCTCCCCGGCGTTGTTGCCGGAATTCGGTGGCGGAAGTGCGTTTGATATAGCCTAAATGGGAGATGGTGATGACCACGTCTTCTTCCCGGATAAGGTCCTTGATCTGGACCTCGTCATCCAGGTAGGTGATCTCCGTCTTACGGGTATCCCCGAATTTATCTTTTACTTCCAGCAGTTCTTTCTTGATCAGCTCGAAGCGTTTGCCTTCATCGGTCAGCAGGTCTTTCAGGAAAGCGATCAGCTTCATCAGTTCATCGTATTCTTCTTTGATCTTGTCCCTTTCCATGCCCGTCAATCGTTGCAGGCGCAATTCCAGGATGGCTTTGGCCTGGATCTCGTCCAGCCCCCAGCCCGCGTTGACCAGGTTATCCTTGGCGACCTCGGGAGTCGAAGAAGAGCGGATCAGGGCGATGACCTCATCCAGGTGGTCCAGGGCGATCAGGTAGCCCTGCAGGATATGGGCTTTCTTTTCAGCCTCTTTGAGTTCGAATTTGGTGCGGCGGATGACGACCTCGTGGCGGAATTCCACGAACTCGCTGATCATGTCCCGGATATTCAGGGTCCGGGGGCGTCCTTTCACCAGGGCGACATTGTTGATGCCGTAAGAGGTCTGCAGTTCCGTATGCTTATAGAGCTGGTTGATGACGACGGTGGCCATGGCGTCCCTTTTCAGGTCGATGACGACGCGGGTGCCTTCCTTATTATTGGATTCGTTGTTGACGTGTGCGATGCCTTCCACGATCTTTTCGTTGACCAGCTGCCCGATCCGGTCGCAGAGGGCGTCCCTGTTCACCTGGTAAGGCACTTCCGTAATGACGATCTGTTCGCGTCCGCTGGGCTTGACGTCCACGCGCACTTTGCCTCGCAGCACCACGCGGCCCCTGCCGAAATGCATGGCGGCCTTGACGCCTTCCATGCCATAGATGATGCCTCCCGTGGGGAAATCCGGGGCTTTGACGTATTTGATCAATTCTTCGATGGTGATCTCCCGGTTGTCGATATAAGCGATGCAGCCGTCGATGACCTCGGAGAGGTTATGGGGCATCATGTTGGTGGCCATCCCGACGGCGATGCCGCTGGAGCCATTCATGAGCAATTGCGGGATCCGGCTGGGGAGCACGGAAGGCTCTTCCAGCGAATCATCGAAGTTGGGCTGGAAGTCCACCGTATCTTTTTCGATATCCTCCAGCATACTCTCCCCGATCTTGTGGAGCCTTGCTTCCGTATACCGCATCGCCGCGGGTCCGTCCCCGTCCTGGCTGCCGAAATTACCCTGGCCGTCCACCAGCAGGTAACGCATGCTCCAGTCCTGGGCCATGCGCACCATCGTGTCATAGATGGATTTATCCCCGTGGGGGTGGAATTTACCCATCACCTCCCCTACGATACGGGCGGCTTTCTTATAAGGTCTGTTGCTGGTATTACCCAATTCCTTCATCCCGAACAAGACGCGGCGATGGACGGGCTTCAGTCCGTCCCTGACGTCCGGTAAGGCGCGCCCTACGATCACCGACATGGAGTAGTCGATGTAGGCCGTCTTCATTTGCTCTTCTATATTTACCGGAACGATGCGATTATTATCCTGTGTTTCGAGTGGCGTGCTATTGTCTTCCATACTCAAGTTTGGCAACGATTTTAGTCCAGTCCCCTGATCTTTCGGGGAGGACTGCAAATCTACCCTTTTTGAGCCTGAAAACCTGAGTCGGCGGGTCTTTTTTAAGGGAATAGTTTACCCACAAATGTGGATATACAAGTGGTGTGGAAGAGGCTGTGGAAGGCAGGCCGGAAACCACCGGGAAGCTAGCCGCAAAGCGGCAAAGTAAAGGCCAGGGTGGTCCCTTTTCCGGGTTCGCTCTCGGCTGTGATCCGGCCGTTCATTTTTTCGATGAATTCCTTTACCAGGGAGAGGCCCAGACCCGATCCCGCTTCGTTGCGGGTGCCTTTGCGGGTGATCTTTTTACGTCCGACGAAGAGTTGATCGAGGATAGCGGGGGGCATACCGATGCCGGTATCTTCCACGCTGATCAGGACGTTCTGCCGGGTGATCGCGGCGTCGATGGCGATAGAACCCGATTTGGTGAATTTGATGGCGTTGGTGAGCAGGTTGCGGAGGACGAAGCGGATCATATGCTCATCGGATTGAATATGGATATCCTTCTTTATTTTGTTGCGTAGCTGCAGGCCTTTCATCCCGGCCTGGATCTTCAGGTCCGACTCCATATCTTTTACGATCTCCATCAGGGAGCAATCCCTGCGGACGGTGGCGTTCTCCTTCAATTGCAGCTGACCCCAGTCCACGATATTGTCGAGCAGGGCCATGGTGGCGTTCAGTTGGTTACCGGCCATATCCAGGAAGGCTCCGGGATGGGAATGGGCGCCGTTGTGTTCGGGAATGAGCTGTAATAAGCTTTTCAGGGAGCTCAGCGGACTGCGGATATCATGGGCGATGATGGAGATGATCCGCTTCTGCATTTCGGCGACGCGTTCCAGCTCCCTGTTCTTTTTATGCAATTCCAGTAGTTTGACCACCTGCCGGCCCAGGGCAATGAGGACTTCCTGCTGATCGAATTCAGGGCCATGCGCTGCTTTGTCCATGACGCAAAGGGTTCCCAGGCGTGCGCCGTTCGGCGAGATCAGGGGTACGCCGGCATAGAACCGGATCCCGGGGCCGCCGGTCACCAGGGGGTTGTCATGGAAGCGTTCATCCTTTCGGGCATCGGGGACGACGAAGATCTCGCCATTCAGCATGGCGTGACCGCAGAAGGAAATATCGCGGGGAGTCTGCTGTTCGGCAAACCCTTTGCGGGCCTTGAACCATTGACGTCCGGCGTCCACCAGGGTGATCAGGGAAATGGGGACCTGGCAAAGGTCGGATGCCAGCCCGACGATGCCGTCGAAGGATTCTTCTTCCGGCGTATCGAGGATCGCATAATCATGCAGGGTTTGCAGACGGGTATTGTCGTCCTGGGGTATCGGGGCCTTTACCATGTTTGTACTTTAAGTATCAGCAATATATAGGGTTCAATGCTGCTAAAGGTTCAAACGAAGCAGTGAAGGACTTATTATGATCCCCGATTTTTTTAAGTATTTACTCTTAGACCTCTCTAGAGGCCATTCGGGAGCTTATTCCAGCCAGGCTCCTTTTACCTTTTCGCCCTCCACTTCGACGTAGATATGTTCCTGCAAGGTAGTGGCCAGGGAGAGGCCGCGATAGTCGGGCTGAACGGGAAAGGCTTTGTGGGAGCGTTCTACGAGGACGAGGACCTCTATTTTGCGGGGATGGAAATCCAGGAAGGGGCGCAGGGCGTACAGGAGGGTCTTGCCGCTGTTGGCCACATCGTCGACGACGATGATCACCTGGTCATCGAAGGGCAGGGACTGGCTGAGGGTAACCTCACGGGGTGATTTTTTATCCAGCGAGATCGTAATCAGTTCCGTGCTAAGGTCCGCCCCGGCGATCTCCTGCAGGAGGCGTTGGATATTGCGGGCGACCACGCTGCCGCTCTCCCGGATGCCGGCCAGGATCAGGTGTTTCACATCCGAATTGTTTTCCAGGATCTCGTAGGCCATGCGACGCAGTTTCTTTTCGGCCACCTGTTCTGTCAGTATATAATTTTTCATCCTGTCTTGGTCTTTTTATTGGCTAACGTCTTTGTGCTGCACAAATTAAAGCAATCTCACCAAATCGCTTATCTTAGCCCCCACAATAAATTTTTTGCCATGCCTGTTCTTCAGCAGATCCTTTTCGTCCTGGTCGCCGGCGCTGCTATCTGGTTGTTCAGCAAAAAGATCGGAGAGATCCGGCGTAATATCTTCCTGGGCAGGAAGGAGGACTACAGCGACCGGCCGGCTGACCGCCGGAAGAATTTATTGCTGCTGGCCTTCGGTCAGAAGAAGATGTTCAGGAACCCCCTGGTGGCCCTGATGCATTTCGTCATCTATGCCGGCTTTATCATCATCAACCTGGAAGTGCTGGAGATCATCCTGGACGGGGTCCTGGGCACGCACCGGTTGTTTGCCGCGCCGCTGGGCGGGCTGTATGTGGCGCTGATCGATGCCTTCGAATTCCTGGCCGTGGGCGTATTCGCCGTTTGCGTGCTCTTCCTCTGCCGCAGGAATATCCTTAAGCTCCGGCGTTTTATCAGTCATGACCTGGACGGGTGGCCCCGCAGCGATGCGAACTATATCCTTTTATCGGAGATCATCCTCATGACCTTATTCCTCACCATGAACGCCGCCGATACCCTTCTGCAAGGCCGGGGATACGGGCATTACGGGGAGCGCCTGACGGGGAATTTCGCTTTTTCGCAACTCCTGCATCCTTTGTTGAACGGGCTGAGCACCCCCGCCCTGGCCGGCCTGGAAAGGACCTGCTGGTGGCTGCATATCCTGGGGATCTTCGCCTTCCTGAACTATCTGACCTGGTCCAAGCACCTGCATATCATCCTGGCCTTCCCGAACGCTTATTATGCCCGGCTGGAGCCGGAGGGCAAGCTGCGTAATATGCCCGAAGTGCAGAAGGAAGTGCTCTATGCCCTGCAGGTGGAGACGGCGCCGGCAGATGCCGTCCCTCCTTCGAAGTTCGGGGCCAAGGATGTCTTCGACCTCAGCTGGCGCAACCTCCTGGACGCTTATGCCTGTACGGAATGCGGCCGTTGCAGCGCGGCCTGCCCGGCCAATCTCACCGGCAAGCTGCTCTCTCCCCGCAAGATCATGATGTCCACCCGCGACCGGCTGGAAGAAGTAGGCCGCAATATCAATGAGAACGGAGCATTCAAGGACGACGGGAAGAACCTGCTAAATTATATCGGCGTGGAAGAACTAAGGGCCTGCACCGCCTGCAATGCCTGCGTGGAAGAGTGTCCCGTCAGCATCAGCCCGCTGGAGATCATCCTGGAAATGCGCCGCGCCCTCGTCATGGAAGACAGCAATGCACCGCAGGAATGGAATAACCTGTTCAGCAATACGGAAAATAATTTCGCTCCCTGGAAATTCAGTCCCGATGATCGGGATAAGTGGAGGGAGGGGTGATTGCTGATTTTGAGAGTTTGGGATTTTGGGATTGAAGGTTTATAAGTTCTCTACAGCGTCCTTATGCAGCAGGATCTTCCTCATTTGTAAGATAGCCGTCAGCAGGAAGACCGTTCCGATCAATCCATTCACCAGGGAATGATGCATGGACAAGGTGTCCACGAAAAAACGCCCCCCGAAGATAAAGACCCCATTGCCCGCAAAAGTCCCCAGCCCGATGCCCGCGATATAGCTGTTATAATACTCCCTCCGGGGCAATAAGATGCCGCGCGTGAAGAAGACGGTGCTCCAGCCAAACCAGAAAGGGATCTGTACGGGATTGACGGCGCTCAGCAAAAGGCCCAGCAAAAAATAATAGGCCCAGCCCGTGAGGAAGGAGGGGCCCGTCATCGCCATGCTGCGGCCCTGGTAGGGACTGAAGGCCGATCGAAAGGAAGACAGGGCCAATAAAAGGAGCAGTACGATGGTCACCCATTCCAGGGCCCGGAATAATTTCTTCTGCTGCCGCACCCAATTCATGGCCACCAGGGAAAGGCGCACATAGCCTATTTCCGCGAGCAGGGCCCCGGCCGAGAACCACAGCGCCGACCCCACTCCCACGTCGATGGATACCTGCATCGCAAAAACGTTCAGGGTCCCCAGGGGAAGGGTTCCCAGGAAGCTGACAAAAAGCCCTGTACAGAATATGCGTAGTAGAGGCATGTTTGAATAGGTTACATCTCCCCCATCGCCGCCAGTTTAGCGGACCAGGACTTATCTTCCCGGAACATGGCGATCCCATCTTTGGTGCTAAGGTAAGGTATGCCCAGGCGATGATTCTTCCGGCTGATGCGCCAGAGGATGACCCAGTGGCGGATGATCTCTTTCCAGGCGAAAAAAATGGAATGCAGGGGATCGTAGATATGGGTAGGTTCCGAACCCGCCCCGTTGACCTCGATGATCGCGAAATTTTTGCCCTGCCGCAATTCCTCCCAGCTGTTGTAGCGGATATCCAGCCTTCCGAAATAAAATTCGGGCAGCTGCCGGCAGACCCGGTCGATGACAAGGGTCAGCTCTTCGTCGATGAGGTGGCTGTCATCGATGAACCTTGCGCCCCGCGCGTGATTACCGTAGGGCACCAGCACCCGGTCCTCCCCTGCCGGCAGGACCTTGTCCAGGCCGGCGCCATAGACCTTCTCCAGGGGGCCCAGCTGCAGGATGGATCGCTTATCCTTCAGCAGGAGCTGTCGCATGGAGTGGACGCCGTCCCCCCGGACGGTGAGGAATTCCTTCCGTACGATGCCGGAGAGATGTCCCCGCTCTTCCCCCGGATAGCGGTAATAAAAGATACCGGCTTCCTGTTTATAGGGAACGAATTCCTGGATATGAAAATCGACGAACGCATTGCGTATATAAGCTCTCAGCTCTTCCTCGCCGGCCAGGGCCTTTACTCCGCGGCCCCGGCCCCCGATATCGGGCTTGCCGATGAGGGGAAAGGCCAGTCCTTTTTCCTGTAGCTGCTGTACGATCCTATCCGCATTGGCGGGCAGGGAGAAGAAGAGGGTCTTCGGATGCAGGGAGGCGGGGATCATGGGGCTGATATCCTTTTTGGATTCGTTCAGGAATCCGCCGTTGCGGATGCGGGGATTGGCCGCCGCAAAAAAGAAAAAGGAACGGGCCCGCAGGCAGAGGCCGACCCAGATGATATAGATGGGGACGTATACTACATTAAAACTCCAATACTCCCAATGTAAAAGCCTGATAAAGAAGGGGCGATATCCCAGACGTTGGATCCAGTTCATGCCGTCTCCATCCTTGCCCCGGTGAATAATAGGCGCTGCCTGTCCGTCCCGCCGGCCAGGAGGTCGAGATACTGGAGGTCGGCCGCGCCGGATGTCCTTTCAAGGGAAGTGATGCTAAGGGTCAGCAGGCGTCCATCCCGGTCCATCCGCAGGTCGTTGCGGGGGTCGTCCCCTGTCCGGGTGTGCAGCTGCAGGACGTCGTCCTGCAGAGGCGTGGGATTTTCCAGTAGCCAGGTCTCGAACCAGCCCCTGCGTTGATCGATCACTTCCGGGGTGTAAAGGGTCACCGAGGACCAGATATGCGGAAGGGATGGATCGGGCTGCTCTTCCTTTTTCTCCTGGCCGTCCCAGCGGCAGGCGTATAATCGTCCCTTTTCCAGCAGCACGAGGGTAAAGGGTTCGATCCCCTGCAGGGGCAGGTCCCTGAATGTTTGCAGGGGGCTTTCGCTATCGGCCAGGTCCAGCAGGATCAGGCCGCGGCTGCGGCGGTAAGGCGCTTGTGAGCTATGCGGTATAAAAGCGCCGTTCAGCAGCACGAGGACGTTGCCGTTCTCATGAACGGCAAACCAGGTGCCTCCGGCTTCGGCGTCCCTGGGAAAGAGGATACGGCCTGTTCGCAAGCGGTGGACGGCAGGCGGCAGGGCAGGACGCCGGAGGCGTCGTTCATCCCTGTTGGAAGTCAGGAAGGTCTTGTCGCCGGCCGGGATATAGGTCACTGTGCACATTGCTGACGGTATTGGATAGTGGAAGCTGCGATGCCATAGTTCTCCGGCAGCACGATGGCGCCGGCGATCTCTTCGATGCCGATGCGGATGAGCGCCATATGATGGATCGCGTGCTCGAGGTTATAGGCTATTTCGCGGAAATAATTCGTGGCCAGTTGCAGGGGCGCGTCGCTATCCCCGTCGTAGCTGGCTTCCAGTTCCAGCACCAGGGATCTGTCCGGTCGGGGGAGCGTTTCTTCGATCGTGCGCAGCAGGCGGAAGGCCGTCTCGCGGTCCGTCTCGATGGTATGGTCCCTTTTCCTCTTTTCATAGTTCACCAGTCCCGCATCGTACCCATTTTCCAGGGCCTGGAACAATTCAATGATATGCCGGACGTGTTGCCCGATGGTGCCTCCCGATAAAGCCGGGCAGGGCCTGGTGTAGTCATCCGGCGAGAGTTGGTACAAGGAGTTTACCAACTGGCCGAAGACAGAGTGGACAGCGAGTTGTAATTTCATGGTCAGACCTTTACTTATCTAAACTATACTATTTTTCTAAATTTTCCGGGCAAAAACGGTTAAAGTGACGCTCAGGCTGTTTGAAATGGTACTGGAGCCGCCGACGCCGAAATCTTTCCGGTTGATCCTGAACTCCCCGCTGAAAATATAATCATTCCCCATGGGGCTGGCAGTGAAAGGAAATGCGATCTCTTTTGTCTTGTCCTTGATGGTCAGTTTCCCCGTCAGTGTGTATTCCCCCTTCCTGCCGGAGGCCGTGATGCCGGTAGATACGAAACGGATACGCGGATAGTTCTGTACATTGAAATAATCCTCCTTTTTCAAATGGCCATCCCGCATATTATTGTCGGTATTGATCGTTGCCGCATCCACGCTGGCCCCGAAACTGGCGGCGGGCAGATTAGCCGGATCGAAATGGATCCTGGCTTCCAGCCCTTTAAAGGAGCCTTGCGTGTTGAACCCGAAATTCCTGATCTTGAATACGATGGTGGAACCTTCATCGGCCGCCTTAAAGTCCTGTGAAAAACCAGTCATTCCCCCGCACTGGAGCAAAACGGCCAAAAAGAGAGTTCGCATATGGTGTTTACTATTTAGGTTCAGGCGCTAGGTCCGCAATAATCCCAGGTCCTTCAGCAGCGCATTCTTATAATACAATGCCAGGACGATGCAGGAAACGAGCACGATCACCGCATAAGTGAAGAGCCCGTAATCTCCGTCAAATTTAATCCCCAGTTTGGTCAGATGGAAAAAAATCGCGCCGGACATCAACCCGATCCCCAATAAGGCCCCGTAACCGGTGGTGCGGGGGTAGAGGATCAGGATGGACGCTATCAGCTCCAATGTCCCGATCCCTATGCGCCCCCAGGGCTCCATGCCCAGGATGGTGAAAAGGTGAACGGACTGGGGATGGGCGGTGAATTTAAAATACAGGGTCTGCAGCATGATCAGGGCGGCCAGGATGCGGAAGATCCATATAATAATATTCCGGGTGTTCATGTCGGGGGTGTTTTTAAAGTGGTTGAGCGATCGGGTTCCTGATCCGGTTTAACGATACAGTTTCTGCCAGTTATTATCCGCTTGCGGGTGCAGGTGGGCCTCGTCCTTGTTCCAGGTCTTGAGGGTATTATTAAAGAACTGGTTGTAGAAAAGGAAGAGCTTGCCATCGATGATCTTGAAGGTGCCGGGGTCCACTTCTACTTTGGAGCCCTCCTTCCCCATCGCATAGGCGCACCATCCGCCGTACTGTGGTTCGTATTTGGCAGGGTTCTTCTTAAATTCTTCCTTATTGGCGGAGGAAGAGAAATAGTAGAGGACGCCCTGGTCGGATACCGCCCAATCCTTTTTCCCTTTTACGGCTTTATTCTCCGTAAAATAGGCCACGGGGTCATAGCCTTTGACAGCCAGTCCCTGGTCCGTATTGAAATGCTTCTTCCTTAGTTCCGCATCCTGTGAGAAGACGAGCAGGACTCCGAGGCAGGCTATCCATGTGAGTGCAATTTTTCGCATGATCTTTTGATTTTGTATCCCAAAAGTAGCAGCCTTTCCGCCCTTGCTGTGTCGGTCAATTGACAGTCACGCGCTTTTGGAGTTTTTTAACATCCAGGAAGCATATTTCCTGCCGGTTGTAGGAAAGGATGCCTTCCGTCTCGAGTTCGTTGATCATCGTGGTGACCGTCTGCCGGCTGCTGCCGATGAGGCTGGCGATATCTTCGTGGGTCAGGTAATTGGGCATACAGAAACCTTCGGCCGTATTCTCCACCAGGTTCTGCTCTACCAGGTGCCAGAGGAAATGCAGGAGGCGGGTCTTGACGTCCTTGTTCAGCAGATTGAGGAGGCGGTTCTCGATATTGCGCAGTTTGGCGCCCACCTGTTTGCTGTATTTAAGGGCCAGGTCGGGCCTGTTCTTCAATAATTTTTCAAAATCGTCGATGGTAAAGGCGCAGATACTGACGTCGTTGCGGTAGGCCTGGGCGAATTCTCCGTGCAGGTTGTTCTTCTCCAGGCTGAACTGCCCGAAAAGCTCCCCTTTCTGAATGATCTCCTTGATCTTCTCATTGCCTTCATTATCTATGAAGCCGATCTTAATGGTCCCTTCCTTGACGAAATAGACCTTATTGTGATTGAAGGCTTCGAAGTAAATGTATTCACCCTTGGGAACGTCAATAACATGGTGCTGCACTTTCAGCTGGTCGTACTCTTCGTCCGACAAGTGGCACCATAAGTCATAATTCCGGATCATTAGCAGGTTGTCATCGGCGGACATAAAAAACTGATTTAAATGACTAAAGTTACATTAGATTTGGCAAAAAATAACCCTTCATGCAGGTGACCACCATGGCCGAAATGGCAGCCAGGGGAGAAAGCCCCGAAATCCTTTTCTGGGTAGGCTGTGCCGGCAGCTTCGATCAGCGGGCGCAGAAGATCACCCGGGCCTTTGCCAGCATCCTGGATAAAGTAGGTATGCGCTACGCTATCCTGGGAAAAGAGGAGATGTGTACGGGCGATCCTGTCCGCCGGGCGGGTAACGAATTCCTATTCCAGATGATGGCCTTTCAGAACATCCAGGTATTGAACAATTACGGGATCAAAAAGATCGTCACCACTTGTCCCCACTGCTTCAACACCCTTAGTAACGAGTATAAGGAGCTGGGCGGGAATTACGAGGTGATCCACCATACGGTGCTCCTGCAGCAGCTGATCGACGAGGGAAAGATCATCCTCAAAGAGGGCGGCAGTTTCAAAGGCAGGCGTATCACCTACCATGACAGCTGCTACCTGGGCCGGGCCAACCATATTTATGAAGCGCCCCGGAAGGTGCTGGAAGCCCTGGATGCCGAGCTGGTAGAGATGAAACGCTGCCGCAGCAAGGGACTCTGTTGCGGCGCCGGGGGCGCCCAGATGTTCAAGGAAGAGGAAAAAGGGACCACCCGCATAAATTTCGAAAGAAGTACGGAAGCCATCGATACCGGAGCTACGGTCATCGCCGCTGCCTGCCCTTTCTGCAATACCATGCTCACCGACGGGGTCAAGCATGGGGAAAAAGAGGACAAGGTCAGCGTCCTGGACGTGGCCGAGCTGGTTGCCGCCGCAATTGCTTAATTTTGCAGTCATGAACACCAACTACAAAGAATTCCTGCCCCCTGATTTTGCAGGAGACAGCCGCGTCTGGATCTACCAGGCCAACCGGCCCTTCACCATTTCCGAAGCACAGCAGGTCACGGACCTGTTAAAAGCCTTCGTAAAGGAATGGAAGTCGCATGGTACGCCCGTAAAAGGATATGGCAACCTTTTCTTCGGGCAGTTCATCGTCCTGATGGCGGATGAATCCGCCAGCGGCGTCAGCGGCTGCAGCACGGACAGCTCGGTACGGCTGATCAAGGAAATAGAGCAGCGATTCCAGATAGACCTGTTCGACCGGCAATTGCTGGCCTTCCTCATCAAGGATAAGATCGAGCTGCTGCCGCTGTCGCAGCTGGGTTATGCACTGGAAAAAGGATTCCTGAACGGGGATACCCTTTATTTCAATAATATCGTGCAGACCAAACAGGAGGTGGAGGAAAACTGGATCGTTGCCGCAAAAAACAGCTGGCTGGCCAGAAAGATCCCATTCCGTAATGAACTAATTTCTTAAATTCGCATCCGGATAAGCGGAAGTAGCTCAGTTGGTAGAGCGACAGCTTCCCAAGCTGTAGGTCGCGGGTTCGAGCCTCGTCTTCCGCTCCAAAAAAGCAAGGGTTCAGCCTAGAGCTTGTACCCTTGCTTTTTATTTGCATACAAAAGGCTAGTAATACTAATTCAAGGGAAAATATTTGTGTCACTTCAATTCCTTTTATTTGGCTCTAAAATCGCGCCTGAACCTATTACAGATGATTTTTAGACCTTCATTTTAATGGGTGAGTGTTATGATGTCTTGAAAACAAGATGGGTAGGAAGCTACGAAGAGCAATAGTTTTCGTAAATTCAAGCATGTCTTACGATTTTGTAACCTCAGACCATTACCGGCTTCTAAAGGATGACGAAGCTAAATTTATATTTGAGCAAGCAGAAAAGCATCTAAAAGATCAGATTGAAACCAGCGCTCAGATAAATACGAAAGCAACAACTTTGTTAACAGTTATTTCAGGGTTAATGATCGCCCTAATCGGGTTTGCCATCTCTCGCTGGGCATCGACAAAATTGGACATGATGGTTGGCGCGACGCTTCTTGGGTCATTCTTCCTGTATTATATCGTCTGGCAGCTTTTGAAGGCATTACAGCCTAAGCTATATACGCCAATTGGTATTCACCCAAAGGATATGTTCACGGATAAGGCGATCAATGAAAATAACAAGGACTACCGACTAAAGGCATTCTACGTCAATGAAATCATAGAATACCAAAAACGGATTGATCGAAACAAAGACGTAAATGAAGAACGTTGGGCGCTGATTAATTATGCGCTCAAGCTGATCTCCTATGCACCCGCTGTTTTTATAGTGCTGTATATTCTTTGCCTCTGCTTTACTTCGTCTCCAGGGGCTGGCCACTCCCACCCTTGAACATTTCAACGTTGGCGGAAGTATTCACGCCAATAAACTCCAGCGGCGGAGGCGCGGGCTGAGCGGCTTGTGTATTAGTCGGTGCGGGGGGCGTCTGCACAGGCTGGGATTGATTATTATTATTATTAGACATTTTATTAGAATTTATAAAAGCAATATACGAACTTTCTTCCACATGCCTGCTAAATAATTTAGTTTTCGGCATGCAAATCCTCTTTCGTCCATTTTTCGAGCATCGCTATCAATTATTGTGCGGTCTACCGCACACTATATCAGTCCGACTGGTCGCGGACCGCGAAATATTGATTAGATAGCCTTAAACCCACTTCTCGGTGACTGATCCCAGTCCTCTAATTGCTTTCGGCCGTAATCCAAATTTCCCTGAGCTACCAGGTTTGGCGATCCAGTTTCTTTACCCGATCCTTCAATTGATTGTTCATAGTCTTTCAAACCCTCTTCAAATAGTTCTTTGTTTCGCTTTTCCAAACCAAGTTCACATTTTGCCTTACCCCTGTTATTGAGCGATGTTTCATAGGTAATTTTAGCCTGCTTATCTGACAAAATTTGTTGCGAAATTTCAATTAATTCTGAGAATATGGGTATTGCCTCTTTATATCGCCCAGAGTCCAATAAACGCTTACCTTTAACGAATTGTTCATGGGCCTCTTTTTCGTCATATCTCTTCATAAAAATGGTTTTGATTACTCAAGTCTAATACAAAAAATGGACGTCAGCAAAGGTGATTTGACGGTATTTCCCCAAGTCAAAGAGATATAAATTTTTAAACGATGCATAAATTCCGGAAAAAATAAACTGTTCATTTTGGCTCGATTTCATTCATCCTTCTCGTTCAATTATTGTACGATCATGTTTGGTATTCCAAACATTCCAGGCATATACAATGTATATAAACAACTGTATTTCAATCTAGTGTTAAGAATCCAGAGCATTTTGAATGTAAAAGTTTGGTATCCCAAACACCAATCCTAAGCACCGCAAATATCTTCCCAAAGTGTAATTCATCGGTTCGAGCTTCGTCTTCCGCCCAGGAAAACAGGGTTTAGCGTGGTTGAGCCGTTTTATGGGTATAGAACTATCGTCATTATTTTTACCTTCGCGCGTGCCCACCAAACTATTGATTTGCTTATGAAACTATTTATACCCAAAGACCGAGCTATTAGAATTCTTAACAACAGAATTCAAGAGTTATCTGCCTATGGCTTCGATCCAAAAGCCTGGAAGGATAGAACAGTATTGGATCTTAAGGAGATTTTCGGAAATATCAGCGATCAATCTTTTCAAATTTCGTTCGTAGATTTTAATGGTTTTAAGACATTGCAACAAGGCATACATACAGCTCGTCAGTTGATCACGTCATATATCGAATATATAGAGGATTATTCGGATATCAGAGATCCCGGCTTCGAAAGTCAGTATAATGACCTGCTTAAACAATGGAACGATTTAGTTCCTCGGTTTAATGAATTAAACAAAAGGCTTCGATTAAAAGATGATGACTATCAATCGCTTACAAGCGAATTAGAGATTTCTAAAAAAGAGAATAAAAGGCTCGTCGAAAATACAATTCAATTTGACAATATCACCTTAGGCCGACTATGGATAGGAATACGCAATCTACCATTTAGCCAAGTGATTGGAATTGTAACTGTTATCGTCGGCCTTTTTGTTGGTACGTTTAGTCTGGGTAGGTTTTTGGAAAGGACAAGCGCGAACAATGATCTCTTTGATCTAAAAACTGAAAACACCAAATTAAAGACAGAAATACAAAATTTACGAAATCAGATTGAAATTCAATCAAAAACTCAGCGCATCGATAAATAATTGAACATCAAACAGGTAATCGATTATCTGAAAGGTGTGCAAGAAAAGATTTGCTTTTTTTATTCAGGGGACGGCGGGTATTCTGCATGGTAAATGATGTCAAACCTGGAAGAGTTGGATATTGTTGCCACAGGTATCGTCGAGTACGGTTATCGTGGCGGGACCCATCTGCGTAGGCTGCATGCTGAATTTCACCCCGAGCCCTTCCAGCCTTTTGTATTCCTGCCGGATGTCGGCGACCTGGAAGGCCGTCGCGGGGATGCCCGCCTCGTACAGCGCCTTCTGGTAGACTTTCGCGGGAGGAAAGGCTATCGGTTCCAGCACCAGTTCCGTTCCGTCCTGCTCCTCGGCCGATACGACGGTCAGCCACCGGTGTTCGCCCATGGGGATCTCCTTCTTTTTTATAAAGCCCAGTACCTTCGTATAAAATGCCAGGGCCTTGTCCTGGTCGTCGACCATAATGCTGTTGAGTTTTATTTTCATGGTTGCTTGATTGTCGATCTGATGAATGCGGAAGGGGTCAGTCCCATCGTTCGCTTGAACAAGGCCGTAAAGGAAGTCACGCTTGCAAAGCCCAGCGCAAAGCAGGTACCGGACACGGAGGCGCCGGATCGCAGCAGTTGTTTGGCCCGGGCAAGCCTTTGTTCCGTCAGGTATTGATAAGGCGTCAGGCCATAATACCTTTTAAAGACGCGGATAAAATGGAATTTCGAAAGGAAGGAATGGCCGGAGATCTCTTCCAGGGCGATATCGCCTTCCACGTGGCGGTCCATGAAATGCTTGGCCCCGATCACCTGCCGGATCTGCGAGGCATTGGAAAAATGCTCCTCTTTTATTTTTATGACCTGCGAATGATAAAAGGTATCCATGATTGAACGGTTGTTCAAATTTCAACAATCCTTTCTTCATTCACCTCTTTAAAATTGCTCTTTTTAAGCCGGGAGAAAATTACCGCACCAGTACGACAAATCCTTTTTTGAACACGGGCTGTTTGAGGTCCGTATTGAAATAACGGACCATCCAGACATAGGAACCCGAAGGCGCCTTCGCGCCCCGGAAGCTGCCGTTCCATCCCCGGCCCGGATCGGAGCTGAGGAAGACCTGGTCCCCGTAGCGGTCGTAGATCGCCATCTGGTAGTCGCTCATCTGGCAGGCGTGCAGGGGGCGGAAGGTATCGTTCTGACCGTTGCCATCGGGAGAAAATGCATTGGGCAGCATCAGGTTACAGCTGCAGGTTACAAAATTAATGGAGGCGGTGAGGGTATCTTTTCCGCAGCCATTCTCCGTCACCACCGTATACACGCCGCTGGTGGTCACCTTATAATCCGCGCTGATGGAACCATCCTGCCAGGCATAGGTATTTACGTTGCCGGTCACATGCAGCCAGTAGTCCTCTCCCCTGCACAGGCTGGTGTCCCCTGCCATGGCGGGCCGGAGGCTATCGTCGAACCGGACGGTGAGGGTGTCCATGTATACGCAGATCCCTACGGTGGCGGTGATGCTATAGGTGCCGGGACGGTATACATAATAGGTAGCCTGTCCTGTCTGATTCTGGTCATCGCGCTGGGGCGGGATCGCCTCCCATTTATAGGAGCCCGTGCCGAAGTCGGCGTCGAGGCTGAGGCTGCTGCCCTTGCAGATAGCCGTATCGTGGAAGTCCAGCTTTTTGTCGCCCCGGTATTTTACTTCCACCGTGTCTACTACCTGGCATTGGCCGTTGATGGTGACGAAGGCATAATAAAATCCCGCATTGTCCACCCGGATGGAAGGGGTGGCGAAGGCGCCGTCATTCCAGTCATAGGCCGTCGCGCCGGCGGCGGTAGCCGTGAGGGTGATCACCTGCTTGGGGCATAATAAGGTATCGGGGCCCAGGCTGAACGCGGGGGCGTCCGGTGAAGAGAAGGTGATGCGCGCCGTATCCCGGTATACGCCGCAGCCCGGTACGCCGACGATGGCCACATAGGTGCCGCCGGGCGCTATTACGGGGAGCTGTCCCTTATTATCGGGCAGCGGGTTTCCGTCCAGGAGCCAGGTATACTGGCCGTTCTGGGTCGTGGCATCCAGTGTCAGCTGCTCGTTGTTACAAAGTATATGGTTATTGCCCAGCTCGATCTTCGGCAGGGTGCTCGTGTAAACGCCGACGCTGTCCGTTACGCCGCAGCCGTTGATGGCGACCGTATAAAGGCCCGACTGCGTCACATGAAGCGTATCGGAATGGGTGGTGCTGTCGTCGTTCCAGGTATAGACCGCTCCGGGGACGACCGGGGCGACCAGGAAGGTGTCCTTGCCTTCACAGAGATAAACGTCGGGACCGAAATTATAAGTCATGGGGGTCGTGACCGTCAGGGTGTCTTTCAGGAAAACGGTATCGCCCGCGCTGCGTACGACGGCCAGCGAAATGTTATAGGTACCGACGCCGGAAAAAATATGCCGGGGCTGCACGCCGGCGGCCGTATTATAGATACCGGAGGCGGGATCCCCGAAATTCCAGATCACTTTCTGGGGAAATACGATCGTATTGAAAATGGTGGACCCGAAAATAGCCGTAGCGTTGACGCAGGTGCTGCTGCAGGTGATACTATCCGTGCCCGCCGCCTGTCCGAGGACGGCAGCCGGCGAGAGCCCCGTCAGTAAGACCGACGCGATCAGCAGGATGAGGACGTTATTTTTGAGTCGGAGGGCCTTCATCATTGTTTCACTTTAATCATATTTCTTACCTGTTGTACGGATTGATTCTGCAAGCGGGCATAATAGATCCCTGCCGCCAGGTTGGCGGTATTGATCGTAATGGTATAGGTGCCCGGTCCCGGGTAATCCTGGTCCACCGCCACCATCAGCAGGCGTCCGGCTGCGTCGAAGATCTGCACGAGCGTATGTCCGCCCGCCGTTTTGAAGGTGATCTTCGTGCTGCTGGTGAAAGGATTGGGGGAGTTGGAGATGAGGCTGCTCCCGATATTATTCAGATCGTCGTAGGTGTTGCCGCAGGCCGTCGTCTTGATGAAAGGAAGATACTGGTAGTTCTTGAACAGGATATTTTCCACATCGGAAGGGGCCACGCAGAACCAGTCGCGGAGGATCGTGGAATACACCGACCGGAAATCATATTGCATAGGAACGTTGGCCTGTGCGTCCGTGACATTCTTCAGGTTGGTGTTATTGCCCAGCACGCCGGTCTTAGCGTATTCGCCGAAGACGAAGACGGGTTGCGCCGTGCCATGGTCCGTACCCAGGCTGCCATTGGAGATGATGCGACGGCCGAATTCGGAGAAGGTCATTCCCAATACCCGTTGATTGACGCCCAGGAATTTGCAATCCTTCATAAAGGCGGTGATGGCTTCGGACACACGTCCCAGCAGCTGGCTATGGGATCCCGTGGTGGTATCTCCGCCCTGCACCTGTCCGCCATGCGTGTCGAAGCCGCCCATGGTCACCATATAGACCCTTGTCTTCAACCCTCCGCCGATGAGGCGTGCCACCGTCTTCAGCTGTGCGGCCAGTTCGTTGTTGGCGGGATAAGGGGATTGCTGCGTTACTTTTTTCGCGGCGGCCTCGATGGCGTCCGCATATTTATCCGTCTGCCGGGCGATGCTGCGCAGGTAGGTGAGCTCGTCACCCATGGGTGTATCCGGCGCGGGCTCGGTGATCCCGTTGATGAGGTCATAAAAATCCGTGTCCTGGGGAACGGCCATGCCCGTGCTGCCTGCCGCCGACATGAAGGTGGACGATACCACCGAGCCGATCTGGATGGCCAGGGGATCGGGCATAACGGCATTCGGGTAGCCGACGGGGAAATTCGTATAGGTATTACTGAGGAACCGTCCCGTCCATCCGGTGTTCAGGTATTCGTCGTTGTCGGCGCCCGTGAGCCAGATATCCGTAGACCGGAAATGGGAGCCGTCCGGCGAAGGATAGCCCACCGCCTGCAGGATGGCCAGGGAGTCCGTATTGAAGAGTTCCTGCATGCCCGTCATGGCTGGGTGCAGGCCCGTCTTGGGAAATTTAGGGAGGGCCAGGATCTTAGCTTCGGGAATGGCGATATTGGCCCGGACGCCGGCATAGTCCCCGTAATTCTCGATGGGGATCACGGTATTCAGGCCGTCGTTGCCCCCCACCAGCTGCACCAATACCAATACATGGTCATTATCTATGGCATTCTCCAGGCCTTTCATGAAAGGCAGGTAGGAATAGGCTTTACCGGGGAATCCACCCAGGAAGGCAGCCGGTGCAAGGGTTCGTATAAAATCTCTTCTGCGCATAGGACATTGGTATTGGTGGATTAGGATAATTGATATTCGGGCAGGTCCATGATATATTTATAGAGGGCTCGCAGGCGCATATCCACCGCCGTGAAAGCAGTCATATCGGACGGGTTGATCGTATAGGCCTGCCAGGCCTTGGTCCAGTAGGTGTCGTTGGTCTGGTTGGTCAGCAGGATGGAACGCTTGAGCAGTTCCCTGGAGCTGTCGGACAGCGGCGGCCTCAACAGAATGTCCAGGGAGTCCCTGATCAGCTGATCCGGGTTATCCGGCGCCGACAGTTGGCTGGCGAAGGCGATGGCATCGATCTGCAAGGGAGTGCCGTTCATCATGTCGCCGGGTCCGATGAGCAGGTCGGTATAGAAGTTCCTGCCGGAATAGGTAACAGAATTGATCCAGAGCTCGTGGTATTGGGGAGCCTGGCGGTAAGCGTCCCAGCCTGCGACGAGGGTAATGCCCATCAGCTCCTGCTGCAGTTCTTTGGAGCGTTCATGGAGCATCCGCCAGGCCGCGTATTGGCCTTTGGCGTCGGCGGAGCCGGGTATCGTCACCTGGAATTCGCGGCAAAGGCCGATGAGCAGGTCCAGCGGGCTCTTGATAATACAGGCGCCGGAATAGACCAGGTCATGGAAATGCTGGCTCTTCAATAAAGTGGAAAGGACCGTCGTGATATTATAACCGCTTTGCCGGAAGATATTGGCCAGGGGGGTGATGACATTGGTCTCCGTGGCGGCATCGATCTTATAATAGACAAACCAGTTATAGAGCTTGCGGCAGATGAATTTCGCGGATTCCTGCGTGGCGAAGATCATCGTCAGCAGGTCGTCCAGTTCACCGGCGCCGGCGGCGCCGGAGTAGCCGGTAATATTCGTGCTGCCGTAAAAATCAGAGAAATTCTTGACGGTGTCGTCATGATCGCCTATCTGGAAAACATAATTGAAATTATTATCCAGGGTATGGCCCGTCAGCACCCGCGCGGCGGCGTGCACGTCGTTCTCGGTATACTGGGAACCCGGTCCTTTGCCGATGCTGTAGAGCTCCTGTAATTCACGGGCAAAATTCTCGTTGGGCGCTTTTTTGGAGTTGGTGCTGCCGTTCAGGTAGATCAGCATCGCCGGGTTGAGGGTGATGGCCCGGACCATTTGCCGGAAATCCCCCAGCGCATATTGGCGGAGGGTCAGGTATTGGTCGTACCAGAGGCGGGCGGGGATATCCTCGAAATGCGCCGTCGCGTCCATGGCGAAATGGTTGTGCCAGAACAGGGTGAGTTTTTCGTGGATGGAACGGCCGGGATTCAGCAGCTGACCTACCCACCAGGCCTGGAGGGATTTGAGGCGGGAGGCTCCCAGGTCCGGGTCGCTGTATAAAAGGCCGGTGTTGATCCAGGTCTGCCAGGGGGCGACCCCGGTAGGATCGGCGCCGTAGTCATTGAGCGGAACGGTGGAAGGCGGGGGTGCGGGCTGCAGGAGCGCATCTACCGCCTGGGACATGGTCAGGGTCCTGAAATAGCCGACGTCCTGCAGGCTGGCGCCGAACAACGTGCGTTTCAGCAGGTGCACGACCTGTGCCGTATCCCAGGGTCCTGTATACTCCGCAATACCTGCGGTGCTTCCGGGAGGGGGCTGCGGGGCCACTTGCTGGCTGGCCGGCGAAAGGTCGGCGCTGATTGGTTTTTCCATAAGTTTATTAGTCTAGTCGATGTCGGCCTGAGCCGGGTCAATTCTGGTAATATGCGGTGAAAACGCCCTGAGTGAGCCGAATAGTGTCCTGACCATTGGCTGCTTTGCAGGAAAAGCTGCCGCTGACGATGCCCGTAGCGGTCTTGGTGAACTTATCGATCTGCACAAAATTGCCGTTGTCGTGTGTATTGTAATAGATGGCGCCGGTCGTATCGGTATAGGTGACCAGGAGGCTATCGCCTGCGAAATGGCCGGTCGTATCGCCGATCACGCGGATGCTGATGCTGCCCGGCTTACTGGAAGTATCCGCATTCTGGCCCGTGATCAGGGTCGTATGGACGTCGAGGACATCCTGGATATAGGCGAGATTGACGGGAAAGCTTTGGGCCTTATCATTGGCGGAGAAATTAAAAGAAGAAAGGTCCTTGATGGGTTTCAAAGAATCGCTTTTTCCACAGGCGGCGAAGGCCACGTAGAGCAGCAGGATACTGGTTAGCAGGGTTATGTTTTTCATAAAGGTCAGTTTTGACAGGTCGTACCCTCCTGTTTTAACAATTTTCAGGCCAATTTTGTGGAAAATATTCCACACTCAACCTCCTGATACTCCGGGCCAAGGAATTAGTGCTGCCAACTTGTCACGGCAAATCCATTTTACTTATCTTTGCGCGAAAATAGGATCAACAGTGAGCACGAGTGTCCATAACGAAGATCGCCAGGGAGAGGCCTACGCTCCTTTCGCGCCGGAGCCTTCCGTCTTCCGGAAGAAATTCTATATAGAAAGCTATGGCTGCGCCATGAATTTTGCGGACAGCGAGATCGTGGCCAGCATTCTAAACGATAATGGGTTCGGGGCCACCCGGAATTTTGAAGAGGCTGACCTGGTGCTGATCAATACCTGCTCTATCCGGGAGAAGGCGGAGCAGAACGTACGCCAGCGGCTGGCTTTGTTCCGGCAGGAGAAGCGGAGCCGTCCGGGCATGCTCATCGGGGTCCTCGGCTGTATGGCCGAACGGCTGAAATCGAAATTACTGGAAGAGGAGAAACTGGTGGACCTGGTCATCGGCCCGGACGCCTACCGCAGTTTACCGGAACTGATCCGGGAGGCGGGAACGGGTCAGAAGGCCGTCAATGTCATGCTGAGCCGGGAAGAGACCTATGCGGATATCTCCCCGGTACGACTGGACAGCAATGGCGTTACCGCCTTCGTCAGCATCACAAGGGGCTGTAACAATATGTGTTCCTTCTGCGTGGTGCCTTTCACGAGAGGAAGGGAAAGGAGCCGGGATGCCGGCAGCATCGTCCGGGAATGCAGGGACCTTTTTCAGCAGGGTTTCCGGGAAGTGACGCTGCTGGGCCAGAATGTAGACAGCTATTACTGGGTCGACGAGACGCCTTCCCCGGAAAGTTCCGGGGGGCAGGCCGCCGTCGTGACCTTTGCCAAACTATTGGAGCAGGTGGCCCTGATCGATCCTTCCCTCCGGGTGCGCTTCTCCACATCCCATCCCAAGGATATCACGGACGAGGTATTGTATACGATGGCCCGCCATGAAAATATCTGCAAGTATATCCATCTTCCTTTGCAGAGCGGATCGTCGCGGGTGCTGCAGCTGATGAACCGGACCTATACCCGCGAATGGTACCTGGCGAAAGTGGACCGGATCCTGGAGATCCTGCCGGATTGCGGACTGAGCGCCGATATCATCGCCGGCTTTTGCACGGAGACGGAGGAAGACCACCAGGAGACCCTCAGCCTGATGCGCCTGGCCCGTTACGATATGAGCTATATGTTCTTTTACAGCGAGCGTCCCGGCACGCTGGCCGCCCGTCGATACAGGGACGATGTGCCGGAAGATGTCAAAAAAAGAAGGCTGGACGAGATCGTCCGGCAGCAGAATAAGCTATCCCTGGAAAGCAACCGGAAGGATCTCGGCAAGACCTTCACCGTGCTGATAGAAGGGGATTCGAAGAAAAGCTCCGATGACTGGCGGGGACGCAACAGCCAGAATAAAGTAGTGGTCTTCCCGAAGGCCGGCAGGTCCCTGCAGAAAGGGGATTATGTCCGGGTGCATGTCAAGGACTGCACGGGCGCCACGTTGTTAGGAGATATTATTTAAGACGAAACGGAAACAGTGTCATGGAAATTCAATCAATTAAAAATCGATTCGGCATCATCGGCAATTCGCCGGCGCTGAGCTTTGCGTTGCAGGTAGCGGTCCAGGTAGCGAATACGGACCTGACGGTCCTGATCTTCGGGGAAAGCGGCGTCGGGAAGGAAGTATTCTCCCAGATCATTCACGCCTTATCGGGACGCAAGCATAATCCTTTTATCGCCGTCAACTGCGGGGCGATCCCCGAGGGCACCATCGATTCGGAATTATTCGGTCATGAGAAGGGCAGCTTCACCGGCGCCCTGGACAGCCGCAAGGGATATTTCGAGACCGTCAACGGCGGAACGATCTTCCTGGATGAGATCGGCGAACTGCCGCTGGGCACGCAGGCCCGCCTGCTGCGGGTGCTGGAGGCGGGGGAATTCATAAGGGTCGGCAGCTCCAAAGTGCAGAAGACGGATGTGCGCGTGATCGCCGCCACCAATAAGGACCTGCTGGAGCTAACGGACAGGGGTAAGTTCAGGGAAGACCTGTATTACCGGCTGAGCACCGTACCCATCCGGGTGCCTTCCCTCCGCGACCGCCGGGAGGATATCCCTTTGTTGTTCCGGAAATTCGCCGTGGATTTTGCGGAACGGTATAAGACGAGCCCCGTGCAGCTGGACGAGGAGGCGAAAAATCTGT
>Ga0307517_10000962_pt1 | contig 48852 bp, 45 predicted proteins | sample 23_EM_MG_FD_194515 | JGI IMG/M metagenome (GOLD analysis project Ga0307517, IMG submission 194515) | Populus trichocarpa ectomycorrhiza microbial communities from riparian zone in the Pacific Northwest, United States - 23_EM | ecosystem: Host-associated > Plants > Roots > Unclassified | place... | reverse complement strand
CCCCCCCCCCCCCCCCCCCCCCCCCCCCCCCCCCCCCCCCCCCCCCCCCCCCCCCCCCCCCCCCCCCCCCCCCCCCCCCCCCCCCCCCCCCGAGCATAAAAGGTTGAGTGAGCGAGTTGGTTAAAGCTGAAGTTTGCACTTATCGTACTGCTGCACTGTACCGTACGGCAGGCAGAATGGAATGGCTGGGGGGGGGGTGTTTTTCTGGCTTGTTTTTATTTTATTTTTACATGTTGGGGTTGAGAAATTAGGGTTTTAGTCTACTGCAAATACGAGGTTAATAGTGTGTGCGCCCACTGAATAGACTTTTTACTGTATGATATTACTAGAGGTGTAATAATAATAATGCTGCATGTGAATATTGGGAGAGCTGAGGTTTTTGATGGGAGTGGGGACCCATTTTCACTTTTTTTCTTTCAAAATTTAGTGATATTATGATTTCCCTCGCTCGATCATCCCTGGCACTGCGTCGAAGCGGGGATTCCTGGGGGTTTCCCATCGGGGAGAATGAAGCGCAAGTGGTATTAGAGCGAGTGAGCAGACATACAGAAACAAACGCCAAGGCTCCAGGTTGCGAGTGGGGCCTCTCTAGTGTCATCATATGATACGATAATACCTGTATCTTAGGGCTCTACCGGAACCATCATACGGTGGGCGGTGTAAGGTTCAGGGGCTGGGGATAATGGCTTTGTTAGTTCTCTGTGCAGCTGTGCTCCACTCCAACCACCTTGAGGTCCTCACTTGTTGGGGCGGGAAGGGGTTGTGCCAAGGTCCCCCAGAGGTAAGTTGAATCAGTCCTGGAATTCTCTATCCAGGACATTATCTTGTGGGACTGCGGGACATTGAGAATCTGGTGCAACCCCTGCCAGTTTTTGAGACAGAGGTTAGTAAGCAGCTTTGTTATTAATGTGGTAAATTTCATATGGTATCATAGGTGCGCAGAACCGCTAACATTAGCTACAGAACCGCGCCTGTTGCTGGTGTGACTTGGAAATACTAAGGTTGCGGTTGCAAGCCTTAGTCATTTATGTCTCAGACATCAGCAGGGGCGGCACAACATTTCCAGTGTTCCCGCGGGTCCAGGAGATAATTCCGGCCCCCTACATAGAATCAACCTCCAAGCAAAGAAATATTTCCCAACTTTTCGACAAACAATAACCATCACATGCCATTATTTTGCTTATTCCTTCTTAGCTTATGCGAAGACCACAACTTATGATACTTAAAGTTAAGGCAAAATTTGGTGGATTTGGGGAGCTACCGTAGCACTTGTCTAGAGAGAGAAAGGTTTCGACCGAGCAACCTGACATCTATCGCCTAAAGTAGTATAGACACTTACTATATTAGGACTAGTGCGCTGGCTGTTGGGGTGGCGCTCTGGGTGGCACTGAAGGTTAATTCTAGGGGACCGGAACCATACTTCACCGGTGCCGTTGCTACTGGGCCTAAAATGAACCTGAAAAACTTAATCCGGATTTATTCTGGCGATACTGTACCAACCCGTCCCCCCCCACCAAGAGAACAAGGACAAAACAAGAGAACCGAAAATATGGATCAACGAGATAAAGGACTCCTGAGAAACAAAATGGAATTATTTGAATTGAGGACTTGGAGCTGTCGGAAGATAGAACCGGGGGCCTTGATTTGGTATACATTATCGGTGAGAGGGGGCACAAATTCGGTAAAAACTTGTTAGGTGGTATTAGTGCTAGAAATCGCTTTTCTGGACTATGATACATGATTTGCTAGAAGAGGTTAGCAGGATAGTGAAAACCACTGTTCCTTCCTCTGCCTTGCGGAGATAGTGGATTCTTGGGGGCTGTCTGGGACAGTCAAATTCGTCGCTCGTACAACCCTAAGGTTGTCCGGCGATTTTCTGAAATACCCGGACTCGCCAAGAGTGCTGGATCGTTTCGGGACTCAAATTCATCACCAGGCGCGCTAAGGCCATATTTGGCATCAGTTAGCTGAACTTGGTCAGAAATTGGATTCTCACACTTTTAACTGTTTCAGGCGGTCCACAGGATAAGTGGCCCGGAGAAGCTTTCGCACAAGACAAGAATTATTTTACAGGTTAACTTGAATCAACTATTCACCAGCTTTATCGCGTCTACTTTCAAACCATCGCGTGCTCGTCTACAATACCAGTACTGCAAACGGGGAAAATTCCTAGCAGGGCAAGAGCGCTGACTTGGAGCAAATTTTGTGCCCTGCTCCAGCATCTTCTTTCTCTCGCTGAAAGACCCTAAGCCTCGCAAGCGCCTACCAGTACGGTACCCTGCTTGCACTTGCGCCCTCCCGGTCAAAGAATCTAATAAAGGTTTTTCTAGGCAGGCGAGTGGGCAATGGTTTTACCCGTAACATAGAACGATGCGGTGCGCGTTTTCACTTGGAGTGGCCTGGCGGCCTGGCTGGGCTGTGCGCTGCGTTGCTTGCGCTTGATTTTTGGGCTTATCTTTGGTGTGGATGCGCGTAGCACGAACTCCTGAGAATTTAATGGGGAGTTAACTGGGCGATTTTTATTATTATTAAATAAAGTGAAAGCGTTATGTTTGGGCTCGATCGAAATGTTGTCTGTGGAAGTGTCCACGAGTAGGCTGGGTCCAACCTCTGCTGCGCGGTACCTCCCGCATGAGAGATGGGTTGGATTTCTCATGCTTCCACATCTCTGTTCTCTTCGTGCAGTCATCTATCCAGAAGCTTTGATCGCAACACCTGATTCGGTCAATTACCCTCTTACTAACTGGCTGGGAATAAAAACTCCGGCACGATCTGGAGACTTTCTCATCCTTTTTTCTTGATCGCTTGCTGTGATTTGATTTGGTCTTTTTGCGAAAGAGGCTCTGCGGAAGGAACCGAATTAGTGGGGAAATGGCACCTAACAGGGACCGATCGTCTCCGGTTTAGGTCATGTGTAGAACTGTTGTGGAATAGCGCTGAATTGATTATTACTGGGGTAAAAGGGTTTCTGGATTGAGGTGGATAAGACTACGGCGGCTCCTTCCTCCCCTGTCTGAGAGTTTATGATCTGGGATCCCCCCTTGTGTGATACGAGTAATGAAGAAAGGGGAGGTGTGGGAGATGCACCTAGGACTAATTGTACCGTGAGTTTGGGGATTGTGAGCAGATGCCGTGCCGCTATATTCGCAAGCCCACACACCATTCTCACTCTCCAGACCCCCCCCGGCTGCTTGCCCGGCGATTCTCGGCAAAATTTCCAACCTGCGACTCTCAAGCGGCCAGCCTCCCCATTTGCCCTCCTCCGGATCGAGCTGTCTAGCTACGGCCATCTCAGTTTAGAATTGATTTCCTGTTGCCTCTTATCCTTCCTTTCCTTTTCTCCCCCCCCAGTCTTCCTTCCTCCCTCTCTCCTTCCTTCCTTCCTTCCTTCCATCCCATCCCATCCAACCTCCTCACTCAATCACTCACCCACTCTTCAACCTTACGCTACTATTCCTACTCTGTGCCTCTTCTCCCACCTCTCTGACAACCACATACCTTCACCCTCATACCCTCACTTATTCAAGTAAACCAACAATCAAGCAACAGAAAGAAAGATGCAAGCCACCACTCCTCAAGCCTATAACCAATTCCTGGCACATAAGTCTGCCGCCTCGTATCCCAAAAGGCACCTTTACACTGGATTTGCCTGCGGGATTGCTGATCCCGACTGGGAATACATCGACAGAGAATACAGCAACTCATGCCATGAAACTGGCACCACACTAGCCTACAAGTTTGCATCCGAAGAGAACCCTATGCAGCTCCGTAATGACACAGGAGGCATGGGCGACGACGAGTTCACTGATGAGGATGAAGGCGTCGATGTCGTCTACCCGTACCAACAGTACATGAACAAGGCTGCCACCACCGTCTCAGAAGAGGAGATGAGCGATGTGCCCGAGTGCGAAATGTCTTCTTCTCACGAGGGGTCTGTCATGGACGACGATGTTCTGGACAGAATGGACGCTGCTGTTAATAGCGGGTTTAGCACTAGTGCTTTTTCTCATTCTCCCGTCGTTTTTAGACCAGATGGCGACGACGAGGTCATGGAGATGGAAATGGGAATGCAGATGGACGATATTTCTGTCGATAGCTCGAAGAAGAGGAAACGCTGGGCAGACGACGACGACAATGTGCAGCAGCATGTTCAGCAGCTACAGTATCCCACACAGACTGAGTTTGCAAATTCTCCTTGGGACGCCTTCCAGCAGAACAATGCCAAAAGGGTAAGAGTCTACACTTAAAAGATGGGATCAAACTCGCCCGAATTAAAATAGGGCATATTTTTACCCCCCTCCTCCCCCTCAGGTAAGTCATGGAGTGATTGCGTGGAATAATCTTACAGAATCTAGGCTTTTTGGATTTTTTTTACTACATTTCCTTGTGTTCCTTGGGCTCAGGAACTGGTGAGCCGGATGACTACTGGGATACAGAATCAGCGTTTCTCAATTCTCGTTTCTTCCAGCTCTTGGTTTTTCCACCCATTCGAAGAGTTTTTTTCTTTTCCCAACTCTTTTTATAGTTTTTCGTTTCATTTTTATCAAAATTTGGTCTTCCCTTCTTCCCCCCCGTTCTCCCTGTCCCCCTCCGCACCATCCTCCTCCTCCTCCTCCTCCCTCTCCACCCACCCCTCCCATAATGTCTTATACTCTTCCTTATTACTACTTCATCATCTCCGGTTTTGGGTATGGGTCCGAGTTTTCAACGGAAGGTTTTTTTTATCATTCATCAGTCAAGGGGAGCGGTTTCTTTTTGGGAAAATATCTCTAAAACGAAAAAAGGGGAGAAAAGAGGGAAAGGACCATTTGTACATTATTTTGCGAGATCATATTATAAAAAATCTGCCAAGTTTCCAAACGAATATTGAGCAATGCGCATCGATCGCATACCGATACATAACTTAATTCGTCGTGAGTGCAGGGTTGTAGCGTTGAAAGGGGCTCTCCGTTGTGAAGGCCAACCACCCACCAAGCAAACAAGGAACCCAACCTCAGGCCCCGGCAGTGGAAGCGATAGAGAGCGCGAGTGATAAGGTCCCGTGTTTTACCCCCCTTCCTCTCCTCTTCTCCTTCAGCAAGTGACTAGGATTGCCGCAGTTATTTCGCGGACAATCTGTTTCTACAGTAACATTTGCATCTCCCTCCAACAGCGGTATGTATGGATAAATTATTTATTAAAATTTCTGATATCATACATATCTTTCTCTATCCGCGGAGAGTTATGGTGAGTATGTCTATTACCATTTTTGGCGAGTGTAGTTGAGAATGACCCTACTGGCTGAAGAGTTGATGGGTGGGTGGAGGGTTCATCAAAAGGTGGGCAATTAGCTCCGCAGATTGTGGTTGGTTGGCCGGGTGATTGGTGTGTTTGTCTGCGAACCGGGAGGAGGGGGGTCCGGGTGCCGTGGTTCACGAGCGGGTAGGGTTCGGGGTTTGGGGCGGGTGCTTGGGATAGATTTTACTGGTCCGGGGCGTTGAGGCACCCAGGATGAATAGGAAGTAGGGTAGGCAGGGCACTATTAGTAAGGGGGGGTTAGGTAGCTTCGGGAAGGGGTTTTCCGGGGGTTTGTTTAATTCGGTGTATTTTCGAAGTGAGGTGGGATTCTGGTGGTGAAAGCTTGAGCCGGCAATCTCCGTTGCAAAAACGTCATTTACGATATCACCAAACATTTTTTTCACACTCGGGACAAACGCTGCGCACAACACATAATACACCGACAGAGCTTTCAGGCATAACTCCTACTCACGACATATTTTGTTTTCTCCCTTTCATCTCATCCGAAAGATGATATTAGCCAAGGCAATAACCCCGCGCCTCCTCCCTCCTCTTCGCCTTCGCCTCCTCCTCCGAACCTTCACAACCAAACACTCACCGCCCCACTACTACACCCTCTTCCCACAGACCCTCCCCTCAGGCCCACCACCCTCAGGCCCATTCATCCTCTCTCCGACTACCTTGAAATCACTCCGCCGCGAATTCCTCAAATTCCAGCAATCCGTGCATCCGGACCTAACGCAGGACCCGTCACTGAAACTGGCCGCGCAGAACAGGAGCGCTTACTTGAACACCGCCTACAGGACGCTGGGAGATACGTTGCTGCGCGCGCAGTACCTGCTGCAGATGCGCGGGGTGGAGGTGGAAGATGAGGCCGGGAGCGTGGAAGATATGGTGCTACTGGCGGAAGTCATGGAGGCTATGGAGGAGGTGGACGAGATTGAGGGTAACGATCAGGGAGGTGAGAAGTGGGAGAGGGCGTGGGGGGTTAATGAAAGCAGGATTCAGGAGGAGGTTAGCAAGTTGGAGGAGGCTTTTAAAAGGGATGATTTGGAGGAGGCCAAAGTGGGGTGCGTTAGGTTGAGGTATTGGGGGAATGTCAAGCAGAGGTTGGAGGATGCTCAGGAGAGGAGAGAGAGGGTGGGAGCAAGGGTGTGAATAGATGGGTAGATGGGAGTTGTGGGGATGGGGACGGATGGGATACCAAAAAGTTCTTGGTTTACTGTGCCTTGCGGCGTTGCCTGGGGGGTTAGAATGCGGAGGGATGCGGAGGGGGAGGGGGCTCTCATGGCCGCACCCTATATTCTGCCAAAGCTTGTCTATATTGTATGGATATATAATGGTAATTGCACAGTACGATGCTGCATACTGTGTGCCCCGCGATAGAAACTTCATTGCACACTCTATCTATTTATCAATACCAATACCAACATCAAACCCAAAAATGTACACCTACAGGCGAACCTTCCTTACCACCAATCCGCCTCCCTCCCTCACTCCTTCCCCGACTCCACTTTCTACAGCCCCTTATTATACCTTCCACCATATCACCAATACTCACTCGCGCCTTGGCAAATCTGCGAATCCCCCGGCCGCCCAACATTCACTCTTATTCATGATATGATACCTCACTCGCCCACCTAACTAACTAGCAGCCCTAATCAGAACCTATAAAAAAATGCAAAAGTATCACAAATAACTTGGCAGTTGTGACCATTTCTTCTCACCTTTCTTGCCGGGTTGCATTCCGCCCCACTACGATACAACAACTACCATCCCGATTCGGTTTAGGGTGTCGGTGGCACGGGGTGAGACGTGAACTCTATGTTACGGTGGCGTTATTTTCTTGCTTTTTTGTTGTTTTTTTCTTTAAAAAAATAATAATCTTGGAAGGGAGGTACTGTAAATCGTACGAGTTATCATAGGACTGGCTGGCTGGGCGACTGCGAGTGAGCGGTACGAATAGTACTTGTATTGGATTGGATTGGATGGAGGGTTTCCTGCGTTCTGTTCGGTTCATGCGGAGTATATTTGGATTTGCGGGGGGGGGTATTTTTGTGGGAGTTTTTTTTTTTTTTTTTTTTTACTGGTGGGATGGCGGTAGGGGACTTTTGAACCGTATTGTATTATTATTATTATTATTATTATTATTATTATTATTAGGGGGTGCAGTAGTGAACTGTAAGGTTATCATGGATTTTAATCTTGAGTTTAGGTCGCCAACCGGAGGGAGGGAGGCCTGCTGTTAAAGTTAATGCTGGTACAAGTGCCAGGCATGATGTTTTCGTACAATCACCACGTCTCTTACAACCACAGCGATTGAAATTTCAACTTAGTTGACTTGTCATATTTTTGGTTTTGACCAATCCGATTCCTTGGACCCCTATTCACGACGGCTTCAAGTCTTTAGTTTAAGAGCATCCTACTCTTACACTAATTTCATCACTGGAAGATAGATTTATCTCTTCCATCTATTATTTTTACTCCCTCATCTTCCATTAAATCCACGGTATCTGGGCATTATGGTTAAGCGAGGTTCTACTACTTTTTCGGCAACCAAGGTTGCTAAAGCGGGGTTGGCGGCTTCGGCCGCGTTGACGAGGATATTGGAGTTGGAGAAGGAGGTGTCTAAGTTGAGGCACAATGTTTCCGTTTTGTCGAAGCGGAATCATGCGTTGCAGAAAGAGGTGGATAAGAGGGGGAGCGGAGATGGTGCGGAGATGGCTTCGCCCGTGAGGGTTCAGGAGCCTGAGCCACAGGTGGTGGTTGAGCCCGAGGTACGGATGAGTGGTACAATTGTGGCGGAGGCTGAGAAAGATGTGTGGGTGGCGCCTGAGGCGAAGCCGACTGTGGCTGAGTCGAGGGTGGCAGTGGAGGTAGATGGTCCGGAGGTGGCGTTGGTGAGGCTGCCGAAGGGTAAGAGGCGGGTGATTGAGGTTGAGGGGAGTGAGGCGGGGGGGAGTGAGGAGGAGGTTGTTGAGAGAGTGGTTGAGGAGGGTATAATTGTGGCAACCTCGATTCCGAGGAAGCCGAAGGGGATGGTTGTGGTGGAAGGGGCCCCAGTTGGGCCGGCAGGAGGAGGAAGAAGGTTATTGGGGCGGGGTGTGGTTAACCCCAACTTTCCTATGTTTTTCAACCATGCCCGGCGCTTTGCCGGAGATCACGAAAAATGGCCTGTGCGGCGTGGTAGGCGAAGCGGATAGGCCTAAATGGCGAGGGGTAACCTAACGTGGCCTAATGGCAGATCAGCAAATCGACGTGCATCAGCAAAAATATTACCCTGCATTCTGTGCGTTCTGTGCGTCTGACGCACCTGACGCTGGAACGCTAATCGCGACTCAGGACGCAACCACCCAACCACCCAACATTCAGGACGCACCGGATGCAGCACCTAATACTCAGGACGCACCGGATGCAGCACCCAATACTCAGGACGCCACCTGACGCAGCACCAAATACTCAGGGCGCTACCTGACGCCAGAGCACATCTTCCTGAGATAAGCGAAGGGTTCCCCCTTTACCTGTTTCTGACCTTGGTCACCCAGGTCACAATAGATTTCAAGTTCATTTGGTGAAACTATTAAATTTACTACAAGTAGGCTTCTATCGTTCTAATAAACATGCAAATTCAAGTTCACACCCAAGCGTGCGCCCGGCCTTCCCCCCCTTCCCTCCTTCCCCCCCTTCCCGGGACCCTATAGCTCGATAGGGAATTGGCGCCTCGGGACGTACCTTATACCGGCGCGTAGCTGGCGTCGAGCCCAACAATCCTGTGCAATCAGATCCAGGATCGGAGCAGTGGTTGTGGAGGGACTTGCCATCGAGTTCTGGGATCGCCAGGGTACCTGCATTGTAAAGACCACTCTCACAAGGGTGAGCGATTTCCTGAGTATTGATGCGACAGAGACGTACTTCATACCGCTGCGTAGCCGGCGTCGAGCCCAACAATGCTGTGCAATCAGATCCAGGATCGGAGCAGTTGTTGGGGAGGGATATGCCATCGAGTTCTGGGATCGCCAGGGTACCTGCATTGTAAAGACCACTCTCACAAGGGTGAGCGATTTCCTGAGTATTGATGCGACAGAGACGTACTTCATACCGCTGCGTAGGTGGCGTTGAGCCCAACAATATCCAGCAATCAGATTAAGGATCGGAGCAGTGGTTGTGGAGGAATCTGCCATCGGGCTCTAGGAGCGCCAGCACTCTATTTAGCCATGTAACCTCATGAATAAATTTCGCGGAGGGATAGACTTTATACCGTTGGGAAGCTGGCGTTGAGCCCAACAACCTCCCACAAACAGAATCGAAATCCGTCTAGTGGTTGTGGAGTAATCTGCTGTCGAGTAAAATATCGCCAGCATGATACCTAATACTCCCTCCACAGCAGATAGCGAATTCCTGAGTATTGATGCGACAGAGACGTACCTTATACCGTTGTGTAGCTGGCGTCGGGCCCAACAACCTCCCGCAAAGAGCATCAAGATCCGTCCAGCGGTTGTGGAGCTATCCGCTGTCGAGTAAAATATCGCCAGCATGATACCTGATACTCCCTCCACAGAAGACAGCGAATTCCTGAGTATTGATGCGACAGAGACGTACCTTACACTGTTGGGAAGCTGGCGTCGAGCCCAACAACCTCCCGCAAAGAGCATCAAGATCCGTCCAGCGGTTGTGGAGTTATCTGCTGTTGAGTAAAGTATCGCCAGCATGATACCTGATACTCCCTCCACAGAAGACAGCGAATTCCTGGGTATTGATGCGACAGAGATGTACCTTATACCGTTGCGTAGCTGGCGTTGAGCCTAACAATCTCCTACAAACAGAATCGAAATCCGTCAAGTGGTCGTGGAGTAATCTGCCGTCGAGTAAAATATCGCCAGCATGATATCTGATACTCCCTCTACAGAAGACAGCGAATTCCTGAGTTTTGATGCGACAGAGACATACCTTATACCGTTGGAAAGCTGGCGTCAAGCCCAACAACCTCCCGCAAACAGAATCGAGATCCTTCCAGCGGTTGTGGAGCGATCTGCCGTCGAGTAAAATATCGCCAGCTAGATACCTAATACACCCTCCACAGAAGACAGCAAATTCCTGAGTTTTGATGCGACAGAGACGTACCTTATACCGTTGGAAAGCTGGCGTCAAGCCCAACAGTCTCCCGTAATCGGATCTAGGATCGGCCCATCGGTTGTGGAGGAATCTACAATCGAGCTCTAGGATCGCTAGCACACTATTCAGCATTGTAACTTCATGAATAAAGGTCGCGGGGGGATGTATCCTATACCGTTGCGTAGCTGGCGTCGAGCCCAACATCCTCCCGCAATTAGATCCAGAATCGGTTGAGCGGTTGTGGAGGGATCTGCCATAGAGTTCTGAGATCGCCAGCCTTGTAACTTGATGAATAATAGTCCAGTAAAGATGAATCTGTTACTAGTGTGTAGCTGGCGTCGAGTTCAGCAACCTCCTGGTGTCAGACTCACGATGTATGGAGTGGTTGTGGTGGAGTTTGCGGCTGGTGCCCGGGGGTATGAATGTTGAGTGTTGTGATGAGCGCTAGTGTATCGCGTCGCGTTTGAGGCTAAGTGCCGAGAAACCACAATCAACTGTGCTAGACTAGAGACACTCCAGGCTATCACTCGCTTTCAGACTGGAGTGAGCTGGCATTTTCGCTCATTCAAAGATGATGTTCTGAAAATAGAACTCTGAGTATCAGTATGACTTGGCCCGGGGTCTTTAGCGCAAATTTAAGATTAAGGGTATCATGGCTTTCTCACCAGGTGCCAGCGCTAAGTATATTTTCTTCGCCAAGAAATACTCCTTGCTCACATCTGGGCTGGAAAACAAAGAAGGCTGAAAGGAGAATCAGGGGTAGTGGTGAATTCTGATGTGCGATGGTGTTGAGGTTTAAGTCAGGATGCATGGGGGGCAGGGTTGCTTAGTTGCATGTGTCTGGACGGAACCCAGTGTAGGCTAGGGTCTCCGGACGCACCAGACGCAACCAGATGTGGCGCATGGGTACAGGAGGCATAGGACGCACAGGACGCAGAGTCCAGGCTAGAAGAGTCAGGATGCAATACCACAGTATCTGACGCAGGCCACCTTTTTGCTGATGTGGGCAGGGCTTGCTTTACCCCTTGTCCAGTTGATCGTGAGACCCCGCCTGGTGTGTGAGCACTGGGATTTCGGAAGCGTAGGTTGGCCTTGTTATTGTTTTTCTTACTAATGATACAGATTCTTCACTCGGCATGGTGACCCGCTTGGGGTGCAGTTGGCTACGGGGGGATGTCGGGTTGGGTTTTTGATGTTGATTTGGTGTAAAGGTTTATTTGTAGTTAGCTGCTGCGTTATAGGTGGTGGGGGAGTGGAGTCTCGGTAGGCGGGTCCGGGATCCGACCAGATGATAGGCGTAGCCGTTTGCTTTAGAGTAGCCTGATAGCCGAAATGGAAAAAGTTTATAAAAAAAAAAAATGTTTTCGTACATCCTCCATGGTGCTTACAACCTCAGTGAATGAAATTAAACCTTCGGGTGACGTGTCATTTTTGGGTGTTCAGCCATTCAGGGTCCATGATTCTTATCTTACGATGGCTTCATGTCTTTGACTCCATTACGATGGTTTCAATATTTCATCGTTAGAAGCTTGATTTCATCAGTTTTAGGATTGGTTTTATCTTCTTCCATCGATATCTTGACTCTAGAAAGCTTCGGCGATCTGGTTTCATCTCGCTGACTGTCTTTTACCCTGTTTAGTGTGAAGGTTGCCACTAATGAGGGGTTTTGGATGCTTGGTATGGCGGTACGGTTCAAGTTCGCTTGGACTGAGGTATAGGTGATAATGCTCGGACGAAGTTCCCTCGGGAGCAGGTTAAGACTCCTTTTCCATCGGGTTGTTTGCACCGGAAAAAAGGGAGGGGGACGATACGGGCGGGGGTTGTGGCGGTGGCGTGCACGTGGGATGTGGCACCAGGTTTAGGGTTAAGAGGTGGGGTGAAGGTGAAGGCATGGTCATCCATTGCAAGTGGCATCTCCGGATCTGGATCCAGGTTGTTTGTTTGATAGATAGGGGATAAAGGTATGCTTATACCTGAGGGGAGCGTGCCCGTGTCCTGCTGTCTGGGTAGTTTGGTGGGGAGGATTTCTTTTGTTGTTTATTTTTAGTTGATTTGGATGGATCCGTGAACTTCGTCCAAGGGATAATGGCCATGACAGGGTATCCCGCGGGTGCGGAGGCCAGATTGGGGCCGGTTTGCAGGAAGTATTGCCCTTGATGTGTGCTAACATGTGGAAACCTGGGGCATCGGATAAGGAGGGATTGGCCGGGCGAGGAGAGTATTCCGTAACGATGATTTTTCCCCCTCCTTTGTGGTCTGCCGGCGAGTCTGTCGGGAAAAGAAAAGGTTAGACATGGTTTGGTGCGCATACTATTGATTTTGTTCGGCTTCTAGGGGATGTATGGTGACCCGCCGGGGGTGCAGTTGGCTACTGGGGGATACGTTTTTTGCCGTTTTGCCGGATGTTTGATGAGATAGGGTTTATATTGTATGGTAGACTGGTGTGGCATAGTATAGGTAGACGAGCCTGATGGGGCCAAATTGCCGAAATGGAAATACGTTAAAAAAAAAAAAAAAAAAAAGTTTTCGTACAAGGGTTGCCAAGTAAAGTCCTAAGGTGGTGGTAAGAAGAGCAAAAACACCGAACACAGGTCGGTGAGGCAACATGTTGCTATGATTTCCAAGGCAACGAACTTTGATGTCTTAGACATCCCTGCTATCCACACTTTGTACGAAATCATCTTGCCTGGTACTTGTATCATAGTATGATAGCATACGGTAATTACAAGTTACAGCGCTAGCACCCGTACCAGTATTTACTTCTTGCGGTCCGCTATCTCCGATGCACTCCTAATCTCCATGCGGAGAAAAAAGAAAGAAAAAAAAAACCCCGTCTCGAAAAAGGTTACGGCTTTCCTATCACGGCAGAAAGACCAGCAAACTTCGGAATGTTGTAAGAATCAGTATTAAGATCCAATTAACTAACCCATGAAGGAAATTCCGTTAACTCCCCAAACTAGACCCATTCTGGGCTGCTGGGGATGGGCAGCTTGCAAGAAAGTTGTTTCCGGTACGGCAACTGGTTATCTGTCATGAAGTTTCCAAAACACAGGGGCGGCGGCGCCAGGCGCTCCTTCACCTTTTTCTAGCCGGTACGATGGGCCTTCAAGTGCAGTTGCATACGGTTGCCTACGGGTGACATTCACCCCAGCTCGATCTGGATCCAGATTCATCCAATGCCCCGCGGTTAATTCTGTCTCTCCCTGTTTTCCAATACTGGTAATAATCGAGTTGAGATGTGAGATGTGAGCAGGAGAAGGGAGCTCTGATCAACCTAACTTGTTATGTTTTAGTGGGTGGGTCTGGTTGTGCCTGTGGGTGATGATGGGTCAGAGGACAGGGGGGGGGGATCGCAGGGGGGTCTGGCAAGAAGTTGGGGAATAGATTAACAGGCCGAGTAGACTGCATATCCCTTGTCTAATGGGGTTAATTGCTCCTATCCTTGTGCAGGCACAGGTTTGAGTCTGATGAGATGTTATGGAACAGGCGTTTAAAGTTAATCAGCTAATAAAATCTTTGCCGGTTCTGGTTAATAGGTCCCTGATTCTGATGTGGGTCGTGGAAAGTTAATGAACAGTTAATTTAGGTTTACCTACATGTACAAAACAAGCATCATCTCCTGTGAAAACATCTCGCAAGGGATGATAATTATGGTGGAAGCGGCGGACCGCTGCTTCGATGTATTTAACTAGCGGAAGGCAGTCAACTGCCAGTAGGGGTTAAGGGCCACAATAGACCAGTGTACAGTGCCGTTAGAAAAGTTCAGGGACAAACGGTAAAACACACCAAATATGCCACATTTCGAGGTGCCCCAACACAAAAATGCCTAATAGCACTGCAATTCTCTGAAATTTAAAAAATCAGGCACTATCTCAAATTCAATATACTGAGCTGGTAGAGCCTCTAGATAGTTCTAAGCCTTGCAGACCTTTCTTAAAGTGGTGGTAGCCAGACTTCCTTGTTTCATGTACTTAGTGATTCAATATGTAATTGGACACTCTTGCACTATTTAGTAGCAAAACAGTCTCAACACTTGTTGAATTGTAAAGTATAAAGTTGGTGTCTTGGCATTGATTTCTCATCACAAGCTAGAATACACGGTGTACCTTCCCACAAAGGCTCAGAAAAAATATGAATTTTTTTTACAAGGTACACCAGATACAAGAAGCGGTGTCAGTAAAATTGAAGGCTCTCATTAAGTGAGATGGGGATGTTGTGGTGTGCTGGAAAGTGGGACTTTTGGTGTGTTTTGGCATTTGTCCCCGAACTTTTCTAACTGCACTGTACTAGGGGGTATGATAGCAAGAGTCCAAGTCCAAAAAGACATGTGGGAATCCTGGGGACCAAACCATATTAGGAAATTCGAGTGATAATTAGTGAGTGGTTTTTGGTGTCAAGCAAAAAGTGAGGCGCACTCGGCCACCCTACTCCTCCCTGATCGCATTGAGGACAGAGAGCGCCAGGAACCTGCTCGCCCACAAGCAGGCCCAGAGATCCACAAAGCTGCTAATTTGCCTTTACTATTACTGGCATTCATAATTTAGTACCCACTAGTCATATCAAGAGATATGTTGTTGCTATTGGGTCCTCAAGGGGGTAGTCTATTGGTGGAGGTGGATAAGGAGTGAGCAGAACTCTCGCGGGCATGAGGGCATGGTTGCCCGGATCAAAAAACGGCGACTTATCGTACCCTTACACCTGTGTACTGCTATGGACTGGCTGCAGGGCAGGATTTGCACGCAAGCCACCTTGTAGCTAGGTTAAGTAGTTCACCCAATCGTCTCTGGCACCATACCGCACGATACACTGGTACCCGGGCACGATCAGGAGGGCCTTCCCAACCTCACTGCTCAATTCATACTCTTGCGGCTATTGTTCCGTTGGCACCGACATACCCGTACCAGGCCAGCCACAAATACGGTACGTGAATGTACCAGTGCGATTACGAGGACTTTTCCAGTGGTCCTGGGGGTTAAGGGTTAGTGAAGTGGACATGTCTCGATGGGCCGGTAATCTCTTGGAGTGTCTAAAACAGGAAAATTGGCTACAAGGGCGCTGGGTCCAGATTAGTTAGAAGATAGCTGCTTAAGGCTATGAATTTGGGCTTCCTGCGATAGAGTGACTCAGTATCACCACAACCTCGGATCGTTAACGAATCACAGCCCCTCGAATGACTCCAAAAGAGTATTAGCATGCATGGTCGCGAATTTTACTCCAAGGGGCAATGAGCCGGTTGGAATTATTCAGCGTATCGGTATCATAGGAATTATGCAACAGCCTGTGATAAGTAGTTCCAATTAGAAACTCTTTAAAGGGCCGGAATGATATTAGAGGTATTTTACGTATTTTCAGGGGATAATATGGATAAGAAGCATACTAAGGGCAGATTAACTTTGACTACATCTCAGGAAGCGTTACAACCCGGGATTACCCGTCTCTCCCCCCTCGAGCAGGCCTGCAGTGGTGGTGGCCCGTTTCGTCTGGGTTTTCTGGTCTTGATAATAGAGGCTTTATAGGTTGAGATTGAAACTTGATTGTGGGAAGTAGATAAGTAAGCAGAGGATTTATATGCCTTAATATTGAAAACAAAAGCTGCATAAAGGAATGTTACCGCTGAATGTTTAATCTTGTTTACAGTTATGAATCGAAGACCTTCGGCCACAATTGCTGTAAATATAAAAGCAATCATGCATCCTATTTGATGTACAATTTCAATCCTTTTATTTTTCTACTCAAACATGCACTGTATTAGAGGGTTCACCTCACTTTACCCATCTGCCGGTTGGGTCATCCTAGGAGCCAATGGTAGTTGCAGCTTTGTCTACTTTCAGTTTAAATAGCCCCCAATCAGCGGAAAGTTAACCTAACTCACGTTCGCCTCCTAGGGCAGTGGGATTGGATTTTGGTTGGTAGATCTTGGGGGTCAAGATGAGTTTGGACGTCAAGTGTTATGTCTCGAGTGAGAAATTGTGCCTTCTGCTTGTGCTCGAGAAAGAAATGTATTCGAACCAATGAGGTCAATAAAGGCACAACCCCGATGCAAAGAGAAAAACGCCCGTCGTGATGCCTTCTCCGAATGTATAGTGTACAAGTACAAGGGACTTTAACAGCAGTAGTAGTAGGGATAGAAATGGAAAAGGTGATGATATGCTACAACTCGTTCAAAGCCTCATCTGAGAGCATTGGAGCGACTATGGAGATGTCCAGCAACTCCTTCGCGAGCTCGGGTGTTGGTATTGTTAACTGCGGCGGTGCTCGCAACGGATCATTTTGTAGAGTTTCCGGGTCGCTACTAGCGGTAGCCAGTAGCCAGAGAATGACGAGGATGGAAATGAAACCCCATAGTAGCCTTAGCCGTCCTATATAAGTCATCCCCACCATATTAGCCTCTCTCCTCTCCTCCCCAGCTAACCAGCCGGCCAGCCAATTGCCACATCAGGAAGAAGGAAGAAGGAAGGACGTGGAGGATGGGGGTAGTTACTAGAAGCTCTCCTCCTCCAAACCACCTCCATCTCCTTGTGCCTATCGATTCTCTCCTGAACCTTATCTAGCCTCTCATGGTACTCCCTAACCCGTTCCTTCTGCGCTACTAGCCGTTCCCGCAATAATTCGATATTCCCTAGCTCATCGCTGAACCTCTCTATGCCCCTAATCTGCGACCGGAACTCACTTCGGCAGCGGACATCCGCTGCGTCGAATCCTTGAACAGTGGACTTTGCTATCTCTCCTAGTTCCTGCAGGCGCGCAGCCAGGCCAGAGAGTTCGTGGAGTTTTTGGAGGACGGAGGAGTAGGTTGTGTCTAGTCTTTGCACCTGCTTTTGGCTGGAGACTTGGAGGGTGGTAATTGCGCAGGAGAGTTCCCTGGTTGGGTGGGGTTGTTAGATTGGGGGCTTCTGGGGGGAGGAGGATGAGCAGGGGAGGGAACGCACTCTCGCCCTGTACTAGAGAAGGTGGGTTTGTTCCTCGGAACGGAGATCTTACGCTCTATCATTTCGTGGTGTAATGAGCCTTTTCGACTGGTTGGCAGAGAAGTCGAGTGTTGATTTGCTTGGTACTCGTAATTATACGTCTCTACATCTGGTGAAGCTGCCGTGGCCTTGGAGCGTGAGGTATCCTCATGAGTTCTGTGGAGGTGGAACGGAAGGGACAAAGAGGGACTTGTGTGTAGGATTTGGTGACGTTTGGATGACCCAAGGTTTCCGGTATTGGATCGGGTCAGTGGTGGTTTCTTTCCTCGCTCCATAAGATGGTTAAAATCCATAACAATAGGGGGTGTACTCGTATCGTGCCCTTTGCCGGAGCTTTTGTTCTATTCTGTGATGGGGTTGAATGAGAAAGGTTCAGTAGGGTGGTCTTGGAAGCGCATACAGTTGACCCACCATGTGAAAATAGCTTAGCGCATGATATAATGCCCTGGAGCCGCGCCAAGACACCATTCTCATGGTAACCCGAGCTTTCTTCCTCTCCCCCTTTTGGTTTCCACAAACAACGAACCATCAATAACTTCTGTTTCCGCTACATTGCCTGCAATGTCGTCCTCCAAGCGGAATCCGGAAAAGCAAGCAAAGAACGAATACATCCCCCACTTTATCGCCAAAAAGCCCTTCTACCTAGACGACGACACCGAGGGAGACTATCGTGAGTCCATCTCAATTTGTTACTGCGAATCCCAGAGCTAACAATCCAAAAGTCGAACATCAGCGTCTCCAGAACAAGAAAGATCTCGACCTCGCAAGCCAAAAATGGTACGACAGAGGCAAACGCGCCGGCCCGGCCGCCACCAAATTCCGCAAGGGAGCATGCGAGAACTGCGGAGCAATGACACACAAAGCGAAGGACTGCCTCTCGCGGCCGCGGAAGAAGGGTGCTAGGTGGACTGGACAAGACATACAAGCCGACGAGATAATCCAAGAAGTAGAACTAGGCTGGGATGGGAAGCGGGACCGCTGGAACGGCTACGATTCACACGAACACAAAAAGGTGGTGGAAGAGCACATGCGCATGGAGGAACTCCGCCGTGAGAGCGAGAGGAAGAGCGCCGAAGATGCCGAAATGGAAGACTGGGGCGACGAGGACAAGTATGCCGAGGAATCGGAAATGCCTGGACAAACGTACGACGCTGCGAACCGCATATCCACCCGGAACCTACGAATCAGGGAAGACACGGCAAAGTATCTACTCAATCTAGACCTCGACTCGGCCAAGTACGACCCGAAGACGAGAACCATGGTCGACCGCGGTGCAACCCAGGACCAAGCTGCCGCCCTGGTTGAGGAGGACAACTTTATGCGCTCCTCTGGTGATGCCGCAGAATTCGAACGGCTCCAGCGCGCAGCCTGGGAATCTCGAGAACGCGGGAACAAGACGAAGATGCACTTGCAAGCAAACCCCACTGAAGCAGAACACATTAAGAAAAAAGAGCAACAAGCTGCGGAGGAGAAACGTGCGAGGGAAAGGAAAGCGCTCCTGGAACGCTACGGCGGCGAGCAGCACTTGGTGGATAAACCACCAGTGCTCGAGGAGGAGGAGAGGTACGTCGAATACACCCCCTCCGGCCAAGTCAAAGGCCGGGATAAGGCCATCGCGAAGTCGAAATATGCGGAGGACAAACTCATCAATAATCATACCGCCGTGTGGGGGTCTTGGTGGCAGAGCTTAAAGTGGGGTTTTGCGTGTTGCCATTCTACCGTCAAAAATAGTTACTGCACGGGTGAAGAGGGGATTAGGGCTGCCGAAGAGGCAAATAAGTTGCGCTTGGGATTGGTTGAGCCGGTCGCGCCGAGGGGGACCGAACAGAAGAAGCAAGAGGGGCAGAAAGGAGAGGGCGACTCTGCCAAAATTGAATCAAAAGCAAAGGATAGAGAGGATCACATTGACAAGGGGAAGAGAAAACTCAAGGAGATGAGAGACGGCGTTACAGAGGAGGATATGGAACAGTATCGGAAACAGCAGAAACTGTATAATGACCCTATGGCGAACTTTGTAGACACGGTATAAATTAGTTCGTTCTCGGCATTTGTCAATCACGTTTCTGCTTTCTCTCTACCTTAGGTCTTCGTTCACTTTTTTTTGGTGCCTCTGATATATTTCATTCGATCGGTGGACGGCCTTTCCACTTTGTCTATTAATCAGGATCAAACCCGCTAGGTTAGAAATGGGAGAAACAAAAAAAAAAAGGACAAAAATCTCATGACAATAATGCAAACAACAAGCAAGTCCGTTTCCAATACTCCCGTGCGCCGCCCTCTAGTCTTCTACGCAGCTCTTCATCGAAGCCGAGCTGTATTTAGTGGTGAGATTGTCAGTGATGCAATGGCTCGGAGGGCATTAGGATAGAATGTGGGTAAAAAACATACTTCGGTTCCAACCGCAGACTCAACTTTGCCTGCGAGACTTGTAATTCCAGAGTTACCAGCGTTAGCACCTTTTCTGAGGAGCGCCTCGTCGAGGTAGAGCGTGTCGAAGAGGAGCTGGATGGCCCAGTCTTTTCCAATGACTTTTCGAAAGTAATCGTCGTCGTGTCTATTTAGTTTTACCTCAACTGTAGGTTCTGACGCCCCATTGGGTTTATTGTCGCTGGTCTCGTTGGTGTCCGGTTCTTTGCGCTCAGATTCGTGGTTCAGATGTTTCGAATCATCGCCGTTCTCGGCATTGCCGTTGGTTTTGGGGGTGTGCTCGGGTTGACCTTCGGGCTCGGGTTCCGGCTCTGCTGGTTGTGTGTTATTGGTTGATCCGTTGGTCACAGTAGCCTCTACGATCTCCCTATCTTCAAGGACACCTTCCAGGGCTTGCCAGAGATGTTTGCTGGCCCGGCCCTTGATGCATTTTACGGCCATAGGAGTCCAGATGTCGTCGCCGACTTTATGCATGTCCGTCACCAGGTCATGTAGGAATTTGAATACGAGTGGAGAAGGCTGAACGGGTAGTGGCGGTGTTCCTATTACTCAATAGAAGGGTTAATATGAATATGGGACAGGGCGCTGGCTAGGATTAAATTGTCACCTTCCCAGAGTGTTTTTGAAGCTAGCTTCCCGCTCCACTTCCTGTGCTCTAAGAGCCTCTTGACACTGACGAATGACTTCTTGCCTACACTTATAGCGACAAGGGCATGCAGTCTAGGAACGAGTATTGTTCCAAACCAACTGAGGGCTATCAGTGAGTCGTCGCCTCTTTTGGGTGGGTTTTGTCGGATTTGCCTGATTGCTCTCAAAAGGAATGCTGCACCCATCATTGTCGCTGTATTTTGTGATACGCCTGTGAGCCATACTATTCTCATAATACTTGGTGTGAACTATACCTTTCTCTTTGTTGGCCTCCTTTGCTTCACTAACCTCAAGGCGTTCTACAAGCTCTCCCACAACCTCCTGTAAATTGCCGTACGCTGTGTCCAATGATTCACTCATTTTCTTCTCTACATAGACCGCATCTTCTATACCTTCCTGAATCCTTTCCTCTTCAGCGTCAAAGTCGTCTTCGTCTTCTGCTGATGAGGCGCTTGGAGTCTTAAGCGTTCTAACAACTGTGGCGCTATCTGCGATGCTGGAAAGCCATTTTTCGTGCTTTTTTTCAAAGGCTTTGACCGGACTGTCTGCCCCTAGGACGCGTGACTGGACTGCTTCTTTAAATGCGGATCCACCATTTGCGAGGCCCATTGATGATAAAGAACCGGACCAGAGGCTGATGCTGTAGTCTATCAAGGCGAATGAGGTTATTTTAGCATTGCTTTTATTATCGTAATCTAGGTTATTACCTTTATTCTCACCATCAACACCCTTTAATAGCTCGCCAAGCTCACGGCCAACAGCTGTGAGACCATTGATTTTGGCTCTTAAGACCTCTGCTAATCTGGCAGTAGCAAGGTCTCGAAACCTCTCCCCCTTTTGTAAGAATTCCCTTCTTCCCTTCCTTCCTGCTCTCCACAGTCCGAGAATGTTTCCTCGTAGGGTCACTAGCTCCCTGATATCCTCAATACCCTGCAGTGATTTCTCAAAAGCAGTGTTTAAAATTTCCAATTCCTTTGTTGCCCATGATTTCCCTTGCTCTATCACACGAGACCTCTCTAGATCGTCATGGCGAACCCATGGAATGAACTCTCGAACCTGCTCTGGTAGCCACCGGCCATTGGAGTCTAACCCTAGCTCGGCTAAGCTAAGAAGGCCTGGATCTTGCAAGAGGGGTTGGGATTTCAGTCGCAGCAGCGACTCGCTCAGAGTTTTGGGGAAGAGCCCCTGAGCATTTTGTAAAGTCTGATTGAATAGTAATAGTGCTTTCAGTATAGCTTCCGCCGAAGGAGCTGATGATTCTGTTAGGATTGAAGATATGGCCGTCGAGCGGACAAAGAGAAAATGGCGTAATACATCAGCGCAGGAGGAAGTTTTTGATAGAGAGAACGAGGAGAGGGCTGGTATGAGTTGTTCGACAGGAAGATAGGGTGCCGAGAGGAGCGTATCAATGTGTTGAAGGAGAAATGCACGGAGGGCCGCAATTTGGACTTTCAGGGAGTTTAACAGAGGTATTGGGCCCTGGGGGTGTAATTAGGTATTTAAATTTAAGCTACGATTTTGGACAGGAAGTCTTCACCTGCTGTGAGAGTGATTTTAGGAGGAGTCGGGAGACGACGAATACTTTTGTTGCGAGTAGGCAGGAGTCTCCCTTGTTGTTGGGAAGCAGTCTGGATACCACGGAGGGACAATTCTGCAGCACGGCGAGCTGTGAAGCGAAGATGTACTTTTTCCGGTCTGCCAAGATTAGCAGGAATCCTCAGCGTTCATGTAATCCATCTAGTAAATATCTTCGAACCTCCAGCCCCAACCCTTTCCTCGAAAATTTTCAAATTCCTCGCCTTCTTGTCCAGCAATCGTGAGTTGCAGTTTCTCGAAGTCTCAGCCAGATTCCGTTCCGCTTTCTGGGCCGATGCATCCATGTCGATTATTCGTTCGGCCGTCTGTAGCAGGTCTCGGTAACTCTCACTGTTCCGCTCAATTAGTCTTCGAAATCTGTGGAGTTCTATCAGGAAATCACATACCCCACCAGACCCCTCAGCTTCATCTTGTTGGAAGATAGCTCAGTTTGGAGCTGTCGTTCCAGCTCGCGGACCTGCGGAATTGGATATTGGAATGCATCCTCCCACTGTTTCAATGATTTGACATCGGGAGGCACTGCAGTCATTGCGGTGACAAGCTCGAGTTTGACAAGATGGTGGTAGGAATTATGCTTGGTTTGTATGTCTAACATGCACAGGCATGCTGCTCCACTAAGTCGCAGATCACGTGGGAAGAAGCTGCAGACGCTGTGTTGCACTTGCGTTAGAGCCAGCTTAAAACAGGACTAAGAAAGTGCATTTTGTGGGTATTTACCAGTACAGTTATGCGTGGTTAGGGTTCTTTATTATGAGTCCCGACGGAACGGTAAATCTTATCTTCAGCTTAGTCATATTGACCTTGGCTTTGTCGGAAGATAGGGCGCGCCAAGATCCCGCGACCTTTGCTGATCCACTCTACGCGTCTTCTCGCCATAGGCACACCCGGAATTTGGAATTTCGAACCCGCATTGTCCGCGCTTGCCCCGCGTTATCCCCGTCATCTGGTTTACTTCACTGAACTTAGGTATTTCTTCCTTCCGCTCAACTGCTCCTCACACCTTACATTCTCTTCTCCCTATAAATTATTCTTGATGATACAAGGCTCTGATGCAAACTGGATAGTTTCAAATGCCTGGACCGAAGCGTCGTCGTCGTGACGTTCCCGTATCAGAGGAAGAGGAGGAGGAGGAAGAGGAGGAATCGCCCACAGCAGAGGAGCCCACCCCGTCACGCAATTTTGTACCTATCTTGGTGTTTCCCTTTTTCAAACCTTCGCATAGCTGATTAGTAGTTAGGTTGCAAAGCGCCCCCGTTTCAACTATGAGAGTGACGGCGGCGACGATGATCTGGAGCTTTCAAGCTCTCCTCGTGTCCCCGACTATGACTTCGACCTTGAAGAGCTTTCGACCCAGAAGGCCGAGATGGAAATCCGCGAGGAAATGGCTATAGAGAAGCCTAATGTATTCTCATGGAATATGCCTGAGATTTCGCCAATATTTGCTAACTTGAAGGTTAGGTCCCCGCTGAAAACGGTATCATACAGAGTGTTACATGTCAGAACTTTATGGTATGTTTGCTTTCCCTTCGCCTCCAGTGAGCTACTCACATCTGAGAAGTGTCATCGTTGGCTCGAAATAAAATTCGGTCCTTTTGTCAACTTTGTAATCGGTCATAACGGGAGTGGTAAGAGTGCGATTCTTACCGCGATAACTTTATGTCTCGGAGGAAAGGCAGCCGCAACAAACCGTGGTTCTTCCATGAAGAGCTTGATCAAAGAAGGAGAGGAGTGAGTCTATTCCACTCCAAAATCTAGTTACATAAAATATGTTAACAAGATCAAGCACTTCTCGAATTACCGTCAAGTTGAAGAACCAAGGTGATGGATTCAAAACTGACCAATACGGTGATGCCATCCTTATTGAGAGAAACTTTACAAGAGATGGTAGTAGCGGTTATAAACTTAAGAGCAGCGATGGCAGGGTGATATCCTCGAAAAAAGAGGAGCTCGAGGAAATATGTGACTACTTTGGGCTTCAGGTCGACAATCCGATGACCATTCTCACCCAGGATTCCGCTCGGCAATTCTTATCCAGTTCAACCAATGCCGAAAAGTACAAATTTTTCGCGAAGGGAGTTAATCTGGAACAGCTCGATCAGGATTATGCTCTCATCAAGAACGGAATAGATAGCACGGACGCCGTTTTGCACAACAAACTTGCTGATATAGATGGTCTCAAAAAACTTATGGTCAGGGCGAACGAGAGATTGAATCAACTCAAGAATCATGAGACGCTCCGAGACAAAATTGAAGTCCTGATTAGGCAGATGGCTTGGGCTCAGGTCAGGGATGCTGAGGTGGAGTTGGAAGGGAAGGACAAGAAAACCAGTCTCGCGGAGAATAAGGTGGCCAAGGCGGAAGCCGAGCGTGAAACTGCCTCAAAAGCTTTTGACGACGCGCATCAACTCCACGAGGAGGCCGTGGATAAAGTTAATAAAGAGAAGGCCAAGCTGGCTCCTGTCATGGAGGCTAAAGAAACTGCAAAAGAGGCTGTTGACAATAACAAGAAGGAACTGCAGGGTTTACTGGTCCGTTTCTCCTGCTACATTCTACATTTAACTTGCTTACATTCTGGTATTTGAAGGCAACTGAGAGAGAGATCAAAGGCTCCTTCGAAGGAAGTCAGAGAAAAATTGCCGAAACTAGGAACGAGATTCTCGCTGAGGAGAGAAGGCTCAGTGAGAACGATGGTGGGAGGAATTCACGGCTAATCGAGGAACAAGGCCAGCATGAAATGGAAGCCGATCGCGCGAAGGATGCTCTCCGGGATCTTGAAGCAAAAAACAAAGAGAATAAGTCGGCTCTCGAAGCGGCCAAGAGAGAGGTGTCCAAGGCCCGAACAGCTGTTGACTCATGCACGGAAGACTTTCAAGGCGCTCAGGCTCATCTGAGCCAAATTCGAAAGTCTGAACAAAACTTCATGAATGCGTTTGATAGGAAAATGCCGCAACTCCTTTCCGCAATCGACAAGGAGCGGCGTTTTAAAAAGAAGCCTGTTGGGCCCGTTGGAGTTCACATAACTCTCCGAGATCCAAAATGGCTTCATATAGTTGAAAACATTCTTGGTTCGACTCTGAATGCATTCTTGGTCATTGATTATGAGGATGTCACAATACTAAAAAGGCTAATGCGAGAAGTAGGATTGTATGTTTTATGTACCCAAAATATCCAATTGCTTACGCTAACCAGGTTTAATAGAGAGTGCCCAGTCAATGTCATTTCCCATGGACGAATGGACCTCGAGGAGCCCTCCCGCAATTTCAAAACGGTTTTAAGGACTCTAGAGGTATTTTCTCTGCATATGTTCAAGTTCCTGAATACTCATATATTCTAGATTACCGATGACAGTGTCCGGCGTGGCCTTATTGTTGGAAATTCGATTGAACAGACAATCCTCATAGAAGATCTTCAGGAAGCAACCGATGTCATGGAGCAGAGAAGACAGGGCGACCATATCGGCATGTGTTTTTCGATCAATAAGCAGTCACCTGACTGGGGACACAAGGTTGGCGGGGCGTATGTTACATTTTACTCTTTTCCGAGTGATGAGCCTGGCTGATCTTTGTAGTGGCGGCGGTATGGGGGTTACTCCTGTTGCACCCATCAAGCATGCCTCCCGAATGAGGTCCGACCTCGTGGCCCAAACTCGGTACGTAATTCACCTTGGGTAACCTCCAGATGTACTGACGTTCTACAGGCAGGTTGAGGACCGAATAAATCGACTCAGGGCATCCATAGACAACGCTAAGCATGCACTGCGCGATAAGCAAGAGGAACTCAGAGTGATTGAGCGAGACATCGAGGAGTATCGCGTAAGTCGTTATGCATAAACTTATTATAAAGGAGATCCTAACTGTGTTTTAGAGCAAGAGAAGCAAGCTTAGCTACGAGATTCACAAGTGCGAAGATGCAGTTGATAAAGTTAAAGCGTTGTTGGAGGAGAATGCCCAGAACGATGGGAAACTTGAAGTCCTCAAAGCCAAGCTCAAGTCCTGGGAGGAGCGGAAGGAGATGACCGGCCGACAGTACGAGGAGTTCGTTGTTAGTAAGGAAAATTTGAGCGCGACAGCCTCTCGGTTGGTAGCTCAGTTGAGAGCGGCGAGCCAGGTTGCAAGTCTAGCTACCAAGCATGTCGAGGATGCACAGCTTGATGAAGCTACCTCTCGGCGCAGACGCGAACAGTGTCTCGCCAACAAGAATCACTGGTACGAAAAGCATCGCCAATATGAAGAAGACGCCGCAGCATTAAGAGCAGTAGCCGAGGAAGCGAAATCTAGGGTTGATGTATGACTTCCCCCTCCAAATCACTGGGCGCTGCACTAACGAAGTTACGCCCACCAGAGGTACATCCAAGCGGCTTCAACAGTTTGCCCACGTGTTGCAGTCCCCCGTGGAGACTCAACCGCAGCTTTGGACGCTAGGCTCACGAAACTACAGAGGGAACTTGAACGGGCATTGCAAATGCTTGGGGGCACTGCCGAAGAAGTCACTGCGCAAGCACAGCAGGCAACATTGAATTATACCCAGGCCAGGGACCAACGCGCCTCTTTTCAAGAACTCCTCAGGATAGCGATTAGTGTCTATAAGGAGCGTCTCCGCCGCTGGGGCCTTTTCCAGTGCTACATCAGTGCCCGCGCAAGGGCGCAATTTTCGTGGATGATGAGTGAGCGGGCATTTAAGGGCCGCTTGCGTCTAGAACACACTTGGAAACCCGCGGAACTGATCATTGAAGTGCAGCCCGGCCAACAAGACACTGGAAACCGCGGACCGAAGACGTTATCCGGTGGTGAAAAATCTTTTTCGACCATTTGCCTACTACTCTCGTTATGGGAGGCGATGGGATCCCCGATTAGGTGTCTGGATGAATTGTATGATCTTTCTTCCTTTCTCCCGATGCTCTTACCCCCCGTATTCTAATGCAGGCGATACAGCGACGTTTTCATGGACGCTATAAACCGCAATATTAGTGTAAACATGATGATTCGAGCCGCCGAAAGATCCGTAGGGAAACAATTCATCCTTATTACCCCCCAAACGATGAATAATCAAAATACTACTAATCAGGTCAAAATAATCAAGTATGCCCCCCTGTCCCCCTTTGCTATTTCTGGTGCTAATCTGGTGGAATCGATAGGATGCGCGATCCAGAACGTGACAACGCGGTTCAAACCCGTGTTGATGATTGATAAAACCCCTTCCTAACGATATACAGTCCTTTTCTCTGTGTATGCTATCTTGTTTCCAGCGATAGGCTGTTGGCTGTGTAATGTCTTTGTTTTCCTAGATTAGTGGTTGGTTGATACCGTTATGTTAGTTGGTTTGTCTCAGTTGAGGCGCAGGGGAATGTTTTTTATTTCAGTGTCTAGGCGGAAGTAGGCTAGAGGGAATTTGGAGTTTTACATATTTTGTGGCTGCATAAGGGTGGTGGTTGTAAGCAGTTTGGCATAGAAGGCCCAGTTTGGTGGCGTGCCCATTCCTATGGGGAAGGCATTATGCGAGAAAAAATCGCACAGTGGGATGTATTTAGTCATGTGTTATCACTCGCTATAGAATCTTTGTTTCCGGTGCGGTGTTCGGGGATGGGGGCGACTGGGACCGACCAAACAAAACTAGCGACTGCAGGAGCATTCAGTGAAAGGCTAGGAAAACTCCGGCCTCTAAAATGAGTGCCAGCACTGAAGAAAGAGAAAAAAATTGATTCCGAAGATAGCCCAGAGCAAATACAACACCAAATCGAGAAACCATTCACAGGCAATAAGCACGGGGCCCCTGGGGGGCGAATGGGAAGCATAGGGAAGGGACGAACGAACGAGCCAACAAATACCCCCACGAGAGAATCATAAATAATCCGGTATTTAATAAGGCAAACTCGCATACTATTGTGCAGTACAATACAATACACCACCCAATCCTGCAAAGAAAAAAGAAGCAAAAAAAAACTGAGAAACTGGTAGGCTGTATGATATAATAATATACTCTATCTAGTTCCCCCCCTTGCGAGCATTTTTATATTATTGGGGTCCCTGCCTTGTCAGAGGGAACTAACCAGCCGGGTATGTTCGCGGGGTAACATAACATAGATTGACCAAGAGGAGGGGGAGGAATTTTGTCTACTCCTCTGCCTTTATCATAGGAGTTTATTTTCCCGGTAGTAATAACCTTCCGTTACTGTCTTGGGATTGATTTGTTGCTATGATACATGGTCGGGTTGGTTGGTAGATTGGCCGCTCTTTGCGGTAAGCTCGCACCCAGTCCGCCTGAGCTCATGATAACTCCGACATTATCATACCTCCCCCCCCGCGCCATAGACTAAATCAACTCAAGCTAAGTATCGTACTATATGAACATAGTAGTGAAAGACAAAAGGAGCCAACCCCCTACCTACCCCCTCTCTAGGATGAGGAGGAAGAGGTAGGATGAATAAATATTCACAAACTATCAATGCCCCCCAACAGAGGCAAAAACATAAGTTCAAGTATTTCCTTTTATTACCTGTATTATAGTACCTTTTCTGGTGATATTTCCCCCCCCCCCCTCTCTCCCATACCTCCTTCCCTGCTCTGTTACTTTCCCAATTCACATTCTGCTAATACCATTGATAAGATTATTATAATAATATTATCATATTATATAATAGAGGGAGGTGGCTAGTCTAGGTGTGTTCACGAATACCTTGTCTTCCTTCCTTTTCTTTCTTTTCTTATTTGCTTACTCACTTATTTACCTACCCACTGAGCAGGAACCTTCGAGTCCCCCCCCCCCACTGCAATGTAAGTGGTGGCATATGTACCGCTAGACAGACCGGCAGACAACTTTTTTACTCTCCCTCGCAGTAGATGCGAGGGGATGGGGGGATGGGTGGGTTTATATATCATACCGGAAGCTCCATCGTCCAGCACACAAGTTAATCTAACTGGCTCGAGTTGATGCTGTATTACATTACCGTGTACCACAATCATACACTCACCCATCTGAGTCCTGCCCACTCACTTGTATCTTTTCTTTTTTTTGTTTTCGTGTCTTTTTACGATACGCCTTTACCTACCTACCTATCATACCTCCCCAGACTTTCATGATCGGTTTCCTCGTTGGGTTGCGGGTATAAATTGTCCATCTATGGTGCCGGTATATATCTTTCTCGGGAGGGCAGAACAAGCGCTCCTGGCGGTCCAGCTGGCTAGAATGCCACGACTACGCGCACCGTTTAGCGCAAGACACGACCATTGCTAGACGCGCGCTTGCCCCATTCGCCAAGTAGCAAGCAAGCAGGTATGGGAATAGTGAAATTTTATCTGGCGGAGCTATTTGCGGATAGAAAAACTGTTACGTATGCACACCTCCGAAAAAAAAGATGTTATGCCGAGTGAGCGCATGACCAAACTCTAGGTATTCTGGGTTGAGTAGAGCAAATAAAGCAAAGTAGGAAGGAAGCAGAGGAGGAGAGCCCAAAAAACCCTCTATTCATGCTACGAGTAAAGAGGGAGGGATCGTTATAATCACCCGAAATTCCGCGATCAAGAGTCGATAAGGTGGAAGAGATACAACGAGGGAAATAAGAAGGAGAAAGGCGTCCGTGTACCCCTAATTACAAGAAATGTAGTCCTAAAAGCAATTTGCCTGCCCCTCTCATGCTCGCAGCCACTCTTGTCCGTGATATGTATATATTTATGTACGCACGGCTAAGAAATATATGCAAGAACGTAACGTGACCCAACTAAAGAGAAAGAAAAGGCGTGGGCAAAGTTACGGAAGGCATCAGTGAGCAATTATTAACGTGAGAAAAACGTGAAATCCGAGCAAGAACAAAAAACAGATGAGCCACCGCCGTGTCCAGGAATGAATCTAGGAGGATGAATGAAAAAATAACAGGGAGGGAACATATACAACAAAAAGGGGGATGATGAAGAGTATGTGATAGTGGAGTTGTGAAATGATAGCAAGGTATGTGAAGTAAAGAGGAAAATGGGGAGGGGAAGTGAAGCATTTGTGTCGTTCGCCGTAAGGCTGTCATGAAGAGGCAGGGGTGCTAAAATATGGGTGCATGAAAGAAAAAAAAGTACATAAAAATTGGCTGATTAAAAATAACGTAACGTGACAATCTAAAGTTCTGTTATTGCGGGAGAAAATTTTTTTAGAGCAAAAGATAGCGGAAAGAGGGGAAAGGAAGTGCTATTATTATTGTAAAACTCCGTTGGTGGAAAACTCAAAAGGGATGCAGAGCCAATACATTTGAAGGTGAAGCCGCCCTCCCCAGATGATACCGAGCGAATTGCAGTGATGAGAAAATACTTTTTGTTGAAATTGAGCCAATTATTAACCCGCCACGTTTCCCCACAGATGGGCAAGTATCGAAGACTACCACTCGGGTTCGAAGTCGAAACAAAGAGCCATACTAGTCCATCCCTTGACCCTAGTCAAAACAACGAGGTATCTTTCATCCCCATCGGCCTCTAGCCCACTCGCTGTATCGCCTCTGCTGTTTCCTCCGAGGAATATGGTGGGATTGGTCCTAACGGGCATCATACCCCAATCCTCTTCCTCTTCACCGAGGTTCTGACGACGTCTCCTTCTCATGATTTCGGGCTGCTGTAGTTTGTGTCTCGAAACCTGCTTGAACCACCTCTCTCTCGGGGACGTGGTCGAGCCGGAAGGAGACATGGAATTGCTGGTAAAGGAAGGCCTTGGATAGATTGTAGACGCTGTTGGTGCAGATGATGCTCCGGAGCTGGAGCCCGATGAATTGCTGGCAGCTGAGCTCGGTCTCTCGATGGGCACGCTGTTACTCCTTTTCCTCTTACGACAGCCCTCAGGAGTCATTGACATCTGATGACTAAACGCTGACTCCTCTTTAACGCCTTCCCACCAGATCCCATTTAGAGTCCCGTCCGCAACCTCTTCATACCCGACCGTATCTATCCTGGCCGACATGGGTGGATTATGACCTCCCGGAGGATGCCATATCCTCGTGGCCGGGCGGAATATAGGCCTAGCCTCATCTTCGCTCTCGTCATCGCTAATATCGCTGGAGGTGGCTTTGACCGGGCTCTTGTTTTCATCAAATATGATCCAGCTCACTCCGCTGTCAACATTGAGTGCCTCCATCCTGGTATGCTCTGCCACTGGTATAGCGTGGGTGCCTATACGACTCTCGACTGATGGGCGTATCTCGTCTTCAGCATACCTGCTCTGGTACCGACGGATTTCGAGTATATCAAAATTAACAGTTTCCAAGGTCCAAACAGAGAGAGTAGGGTATTCAAGCTTCTCGGTCGAATTGCGGGTCTTCGGTGGAACGAGATGTGGGTGTGACTTGGATTCAATTATCATAAGGTTGGGCCGCTCTTTGTTCGATCTTGGTTGGGAGCTGAACTCGATCCGGATGGCTTTCTCCAACAGGCCAGTTCCAATCTCAATCCCACTCCTCTCTAAATCAATCTCTTTCAGCAAAGATGCCTCCTCCCCAATTTTTCTCCCAAGAGAGTAAACAAGAACCTTATAAGCAGCTTTCTTGGGAACCTCCTCTCCCGGGATTCTGGAGCCCTTGTCTTCGAAAGCGACCACCATCTTTTGCGGCACAGCGCCCTCGACATGAGACACAGGAAAGACAGTATAGGCGCCAGGGCACTCCGGAAGGTTGTTGGGGTACCCAGAACGCTTCTGCCTCGGCCAAGAGTCATGGAGAGCAGTTCTTGTAAGCACCTTTCCGGTAAGAAGACAATGAACAACTAGAGTATATCTATACTCCTGGGTAACACCACCGCCATTAGCCGGTACAGGCACCTGTACCTGAGTCAAGTAATGCACCCATCCTTTGGTCCGTTGGAGAGAATTCGGGTTGTCGTGAAGCGATACTTTCCAAACCACTTCATCCGTCTCATAATCCAACGCGGCCATCTCCAAACCCCAAGTCAAGACTTCCCTAAACAGAAGCACCACCAATCCACTTCCGTTTCTACCAGGCACGTTTTCGACTGCAGTAATTTGGTGGACGTGGGCGATTCTATTACCAACGCTACCGAGCTTAAGACCACGACGACCACTAATGCCTTCCCCGATCTTCTGCTGCCAGATCTTTCTGTTCGATTCGCACCAGAATAGATAATGAGCGGTAGAAGCGAACCCTCGGTCGCAGATATGGTGTAAACGGTACTTATGAACTTTTGTGGGTTTCGCCATTGCTCTTGTGTGAAGACGATAAGTAGCTCTAGAAAAACCCAAGGAGACCTCGGAAACCTCGCGACTTTTGGATCTGTTGAACCGGCTAGCGAGGATTGATTGAAGCTCCAACGATCTCCTAGGTCCAGACCTACTACTTTTCTTTCCAGCTTTGCCAGATCTTTTGCCCGTTTGAGGTACCTCCCCGTCGAGTTCCATGACATTATCTCGGGAGTTCGATTGCTTAGTGGCTAGAGCATTCCTTTCATAAAGTTCTCTGGTTTCTCTTGAATGCGGAAAGTGGGCTTGAAGAGCGACTTTACAGATGTAATCAGAGCTTAGGACTCTGTCCCACACACTTGAGACCCGACGCAAGCGCACAACATCGACTGGAGGCAAAAACTCAACTATCATTGCGATCTCATAGATGTTGAGCACCTGGAAAGGGTCCATGCGACCCATGATCTTTGTGACTTTCTTTCTCTTTGGGAAGAGGGGAACGAAAGGAAAATGATCTTGCTATGTTGAACTGACTGCAATGGAGGATCGTTCGTGCCAAGGGAAAGGTTAAGAGATTATAGCGGGGTAACTTTAAAGAGAAGAGGAGGTGGAAGGCTAGCGGCAGTTTGTGGTTGAAGAGGAACGATGATGAATGTTGACGATGGTTGTAGTGATGACGACGAAATCGAAGTTGTGTTAAGGGGGGTGTTAAGGGGGGGGAGGAATAAGGGGGAAGGAAAATGAGGGACACTTGACAGAGCAAGGAAGATGGGATGAAGCTAGCGAAAGAAAGGCTTAGGAAATTAAGGTATAAGGAGAGAGGGAGAGCTGGGAGGAATGCGGAGGCGAAGTCGACTGGAAGTAGCACGAAGCAGTGGTCGAAGAAAAGGTAAAGAGAGATGTGGAGGATTAACTCAGGATTGTGGGTGGTGGAGGTGGAGGTGGAGGTGGAGGTGGAAGTGGAAGTGGAAGCGGAGGAGGAGGAGGTGGTGGTGGTGGTGGTGGTGGGGTGAGGAAAGAGAAGAAGAACGAAGGATACAGGTAGTCAACGACGAGAGAGAGAGAGAGAGGGCTACCTAGGACAAGGGATAGAAATGAGGAGGGGAGTGGGGCAACAAGACATACAGAATAGAACAGAGCACATGAACGGGTTGATAATTCGCAGTGTGTCTGTATCCTGTAGCCAAATGTGTCGCGCTCCACCACCCTACTACTGTATGGACATGGGAATGGTAAAGGTAGAAACACCGGGGAAGAAATGGGCGAGTAGGAAGTGAAATAAATTCAGAGTGAGCGAGAAAGGTGGGCTATGAGATGGTAAAAGCATGCAAGGAAAAGATTGTGGGCTGTGTGCTGCTCGGGGTGCAGTAGAAAGATTGAACAGCAGCAGCAGCAGCCAGAAAGCGGAGAGCAAGCAGCAAAGCCAGCAAGTACAGTGTGAAGATCAATAATAGGCACCGAGCATGGAACAAACTGACCAAAGGGGTTACCTTTGAAGCCTCATCCTGTTAGCGGTAGGTCATGATGTGTGAATGCTGCAATTGCCTCTACCGCTGCTATAAACTGTGATTATGAGCCGTCTGCTGTCAGTATAAGACAAGCCCTTTTCTTTCTCTTCCTCCCTCTGTGCTTATGTAAAAGTACAGTGCGGGGAGAGAAGAACCCAGACGATGAGTTGAGTTGCTTCCCCTATTTCTTCCTTGCCTGTCCTGCCGTGCTCTATTCCATATATTTTCTTATTGCTTCGGATGTATTGACTCTGTGATTGAACAGTATTGCAACCATCTCACCTTTCTACTGTTCTTCTCTCGAAGGGATGGAATAGGACGTGGACATGCGATTACTTCGGCAAAGGGCGTTTACCTTATTTATCTGTTTATCTCCCCTACAGCTTTGGCTCGGGTTTGCTTACTCTTTACAAACGGTATCTAACGGTACTTTACGGATTTATAGTACCCTACGGTACTCCGGCGAGTTAAAGTCGAGAAGAACATGGCCAGGGTTGTGGGTGCGAAAGTTCAAGAAAAGCAAAAAAAAAAGGGAGGGAAAGAGGGAGGGAGGGAAAGGAAAAAGAAGACAAAACGGAGAGCGAAATGAAACATGGTAGAAGCCTTCCCTCCTACTTGGTACAACTGCAGTACCTCTGCCCCCATCAATATTACCGTTTCTCTACTTGCTGCTGCTACAATGCTGATAAAGCCTGCCAAAGCCTGCCAAAGCCTGCTTGCCAGTACCGTGGTCGCATTCAACCCATTCCGCCAGGCACTACTAGGTCACGCAGCAGCACCAGCATATCCTACTTGCACGAGGACAAAGCGACATCGACCAAACCACGGCAGTCAGCCCCAAGTCTACTAGAAGGTATCACCATTGCCAAAGGGTGAAATAAGAGAAGGAAAAATTCTATATTGTGCAGAGCATCCTCCTACCGGTATTAGGCCCAATATACGAAAACCCGAATTGGAATAGAAAAGGAAAAGAAAAAAAAGTGCAAAGGTCTCCTTGCCTTCTCCCCTCCTCTTTCTTCAAGTTCTTCCTCTGATTTAGGAAAAGGGTACGATTAAGGCAACCAAAAGCAAAATAAAAGACATACGGTACATGATCAGAAAGAGGAAAAAGTAACAAGCAGGAGTAAGAATAAAAAGCAAAAAAATATGAAAATGGGAATAAGAATCAACCAATCCCCCTGTCATGCAACCATCAACCATTTGAAGAGGAACGAAAAGAAAAAAAAGAAAAAAAAGAAAAAAAAGAAAAAAAATAGTACTTGGACTCGAGTCAGGCATCTAGATCTTCTGATCTGACGCGATATCCCAAGCTACGGACAGCGGCGTTGCGTCTTTCCTCCTGCTTCTTCCCATGTGTCTTTTTTTTTTTGGAAAGAAGAGAAAAAAAGAAAAAAATTGCTCCCACCCTGACCAGGATCAGTCCTCGGATGGGACAGAATAAGGCAGACTATTGCTGGTCCAGTGCTCTCCAAAAAAAAAAAAAAAAAGAGGAGAAAGCAGAAAAAAGCACTTAACACAAAGGCTAGGCCCACGTGAGCTTCTACCTCGGACCGCCGAGGCAAGGGGGGAAAAAAAAGACAGACTCCCTTCAGAATAATCACTCGCTCTCCGGTGGGTTTTTGGAATACTCTTTCTGGAATAATATGCTTGCCATCCAGACAAAGTTTTCTAAGTTCACGAATAATTGGCCCGACCTGCGAGTACCGCACTCGTCCCGTCTATCCACCTTAGGACCTCAATATGGCTACCTGCCAGCCAGCCAGAGCCAATATAATTCTCATCTTTTCTTGCTCCGTTCCGCGATAGCTGTTGAGAAACATGGAGGCCCTTATTTCCTTGATCATTGCTGTTACTGGCACGATAAGCAGGTGAGAGAGCGATGGGAGGTGAGAATAGGGGATGACGGTTGCAGTAGTAATACAGATCGTACATAATATGGTAATATCCACCCCAAGTTGTGGGTAGGAAACATGGAGTTTCAGGTCATATGTTCGCATCGCTGATATCATATGTCATTGTGGCATATGGCAAGGAGGCTCTGCGAGCAAGGTGTCATCCAGTAAGCCGGACATAGTGTATCTCCACTGTGCGAGAGAAGAAATCGAAAGGTGGTACACGGTGGTGAAAGGTGAGGCAGGAAGTGCGGTTCTCGCGAGTATTTCATGGAAGCATTTTATTGGCTTATCATAATACACCCTTTCCCACCGTGCAGAACAATATTCTCGAAAAGTGTATCGTACGTAGGACGTAACAGTACTGGTAGGTTGTGTAGTGGTGGTCGCGCAACATGAGGGTGCGATATCCAGAGTGAGCCAGGATCCAGCAGCACGCACGTTAAGGATCCTTTTATAACAGCAAGCAAGTCGGTTTCGCTGCTGTGACGAAATAACGCACAAAGCTAGTGCAAAGCTTTGTAAGCCTTTAGGGCACGATACCGGTATCTCCCTGTTCCTTTTACTCTAGCGGATTATTAAAGGATAAGTAGGTCATAAAAGAGCCGTAGCACGGTCTTATCTGGTTCAACCGGAAATGGCGTCAGGACGGTTCGAATGAATCAAGTGTGGGTCGATAGGCGAGCGAGATCTTCAAAAAATGTTGCCCCGCCCCCCCCCCAAGTTAAATTTTGACGACGACAATTGCCTAATGGGTTGTGCCTGTTTCTAACAAAGATTTTCACGTTTTCCGGGAAAGGAGTTTCCCCAAGAGGTTTTTTTATATTCTCGCTCGCCTATTGGGTTGTCCCTCGCACGCATTGGGGGGGGGCTAGGCCAAGAAAACTCTGAAAGGAGTTTAGTGAGAATACCCGAAGAACTTTTCGGTCACCGCCTAGGTGGGTAATTTATTAAATACCCGCCTAGAATCTGCATTGTCTTTAAATGTCGTCTCTCACAAAAACAATGGATGGTCCTGTGATGGATGTCTGAAGTGGAATATAAAGCCAAAAAATACCTAGCTATTTATTGATAGAAGGGAAAAGAGGATGAAATGTTTTGTTAGGAGACTAATTGAGATTAGTGTGATTTTGAAATTTCAACACATGGTAACTACTTGTAGGCGATTGTAGCCCAAATGACGTGAATGGACTACCGATATTGTCCTTAAGTCTTTCGCATAGACTGGCGCACTATTCCACTCCCGTTACTCCTCGCCTAACCAGCTAAATCCCCCTATTTCGGGTTCGACTAGGTGATGCGGTATGCGGCTCCGAACTCACTGGAGTATCACAACTATGATACTCCAATCTTAAGTATTATAGGTAGGCTACGAAACTAACCTCAGATCTAACCCATGGCAGTCACATATGGTATGATACTCGTACTTGTACAGCCATGTGCCAAAAGAAGTTCCAGCACCCCAGCAGGTATCCTACTATGGCACAAAAGGGCTATACCACACTATACCAGCCGGGGGCGTGTCAGAACTTTTTGGCACACACGACTTGTATGATACCGGTATTTGCAAGAGGATATGGACGTGTCAGTTGCGAGCGGATAAGAGAAGTATTACTATTACTTATGATACAAGTAACAGTAACAGTACCGGTATTGTACCGTACCGTACATTCAAGGCTCACCGCTTCTTCTTCTTCTGCAATGAGGGTCAAGTAAAGTAAAGTATAACCTCATGAAATGCGGTGCTACCAACAACAAAAACAACCGTACGGCAAATATATTCATACTAACTACTTCTCATGCAGACAGACCAGTACTCGTACCCCCCCCCCAATCCCTTCCCTTCTCATATTCCACGAGGGAGCGGCAAAGGGTAGAACTGTTACCCCCTGTACCGGTACAGCACAGTAACAATCAACCCCCCCCCCCACACACCGACAAAAATAAATAAATCACAAACCGTCATTCGAGCCTGCCGCCTTATCTGCCATTAACTTATCCCTCCTCCCGGTGCAGGCACCGTACCTACCTACCTACCTACAGTACGGTACCTTCAGCTCTAACCCCTAGTCTGCACATTTGCGCAACCGAGGTATTATACGAGCACTTTACGCAGGGGGGAAGCACAATCATCACAGCGCACCATTGCCGCTGCCTCTGCCCTAACTTGACCCCCGGCATTCACCTCCAAGGCACAGTACATAGATACATATTCCAGGCGCAATACCTGACCATCCATACTATACTTCCTTTCACCAATGGCAGAGTACAATCTAGGAGGTAAGTAAGTAAGTAAGCATCGTCGTACACCAACCGGGGGGGAGAAAAGCCAGCGAGCAAAAAATCTCACCGATAGATAGAACTACGGCTCATCCCATCCCATCCCATCCATCCCTTTCCCCACGAGTCGTGAGAAACCCCGGGAACGGGCGGGTCCGGGATTAAGCATAAACTCACGCCTCTTTTTTCTTTTCTTCTTCTTCCCTCCACCTGTCCCTTAGCGACAAAAAATGGGCAAGTTAACTTGTTGATTATTGGCTACGGTACGGCAACGGTTGGTCCGTTGGTATGATAGGAAATAAATAAATAAATAGCTGGGAAGAAAGAAAAAAAAGGGTTTCGATAGGTACCGGTATGGTTATTCGAATGCACTGTAGTCTGTGGTGGTGGTACTTGTGTGACAGCGGTGGTTACGGTACCGTACCCTGTTAACCGACGGGGGGGGGAGAAACCAGGAATTTCGTTCCGGATCGGGGGGGAAATCCGGAGTGGTGGTATGCACGGTACCTGGTTCACGCCTGTGGTGTTTGCTTTGCTTGTGATGCTTGTTGGAAGGATTGCGTGGGGGGTGTATTCAGTTGGGGCATGGGGAGGAAGGAAGGAAGGAAGGAACGTCTTTCTCCCTTGTTTTATTTACTGCGTGTCTGGTTGTAGGGACGTTTGGTATTAAGACTGGCAAGTAAGTAGATTTCGGCTTCTATCATACCTCCTACTGCGTATCTGGCTGTCTACGGTACTATACCTTTTTTCTCCTAACTGTTGTAATACTCGGGGTAGGGGTGTAGCAGAGGCCTGTGCATATATATATATTATACCTTGAAAGGAGTAATCAAAGAACCAAAAAAGTAAGAAAACTACTAACTAGAGTAATTCTACTATCCCCCTGCTTGTCCCAATATTTTCCCACTCACCCCAGTATCATACTCGTACTTGACGTGCTAGTTAGTTACTATATTTAAACTCTAAGTTTATGTTATCGGACTTGAGAAATACGAGCATAATTATTTCTAAGTATAATATTATTAATAAAACAAGTTCTATTCTACCATCCATCTATTTCAAGTGCCCGAAGGGAATACCAGGAAAAAAGTAGTGCAATATTTCATTCTTCCGCTTTGATATTACACCATTAGTACGGTAAACTCTATCTATCTTCTTATTGATCTCGTTTTTTACATCTCCGTTGAATAACTATTCCTCTACGGTAGTATGCACTTTTTGTACTTGTATCCATTCTTTCTTCTCCTAGGTACTCTCACTCGGGTTCTCCTAATACCCCCCCCAAGTAGCATGGCAATCCATCAATCCATCCAAGAAGGCCATTCACGAGAAAGAATGCACCGAGCCTTCCACCTTCACTTTGGCATATTGGGAATGTGAAGACAGTAGAGTTGATATTTTTTTTCTTTCTTCTCTACCACTCTCAATTCAGATCTCCGCTCCTTTTATACCCCCTCTTAGGAATACCCCTTCCGGTTATCACAGATCTCCAGTTCGGCAGAATTAAGTCGTGTAAGAGCAGGAGTTTGTGCCAAGTGAAGCCGAGTAACTTACCCTTATTTTTTCAGTCCAAGGGGTACTTTTATACGAGACCCCTCGCCGGAACACAGCCCCCCCCACAATCCATCCAGGAACCATGCCGTCAGTTATCGTACCGGGACAGCAACGCACGACTGCACCGTACCATACCGCTCGGAAATGCATACAGCACAGACAGGTATATATATATATATATCTAAAGTATCAAGATGCTGGATCGTGGGGAATGAGTGCACCTCCATCACTCCTTCCTTCCTTCCTTCCTTCCTTCCTTCTTCCACCAGCCCGAAACCTTCTGCTCCATCCAACACTCCCTTGCACCATATATGTATCTCACCGACTTACATACTACATTGTCCCTCCCCGCCTCCACGTCCGTTCAACCAAAGCATGGCGGCCCTGGGGCTCGTATTTTCCTCGCTTTGTAAAAACCCGGAATCACAGATCCTCACTCGTTGGACAGTGGACACCCTCCGCAACGTCCGGGCGTTTTTCTGCACATGCTATGCAACTCCCCCGGAAGCGAAAGAGAAAAAGCAAGTGTTTCAATTTCCGCCTTCCATAGGCTTGTTGAGTGCCCAGAGGGAAGGGTGCAGTGTCGGCCATTCCGTCAATCACATGTTCACTCGATGCTATATTATACGCTGGAGGTCTGGTGATCACTCAGCTTTTCGGAAATTGGGTCAAGTTGGCGAGGGAAAATGTGATGTGGTTAATGTTAATATTAACACAGCGTTTGAAATTTTCGAGAGGGTAGAAGTACTGTGCTTGTACAAATACATAAACTACTGTAAATTCAAAATGAAGATTTGAAGGAGCATGAAAACGAAAAAAAAAAACGCCCTGCGCCCTACTTGCATGTTATTCCCTGAGAAAACAAGAGAAATATGGCCGATTTGGTATGATAGTAATGATGGATATGGTGGGAAAAAAAATAGACATGGTGTGGAGATTAGAGAAACTGCGGTAGAGAGGGGGAAAAAAGATATCAAAAAGTAAGTTAAGTTAAAAAAAAGTAAGGTGATGATATCCGGTAAATGCCTGACCCCGACCTGGCTTACGGCAGACGGGGCTCAAATCCCCCGGTGAAAATTCAATAGACAAAAAAAGGAAGAGAGAAAGAAAATCGCTAACAAAATTGTTGTGATCTAGACCTGAGGTCGAAAGAGAAGCCCCCCAGAAAAATAACGCAAAGAAGATCGGTAAATAAGTTTGTTCACTCATCCTCATCCATCATTTCAAGAAAGGCAATTTCAGTCTGTAATAGCCGCTCAAATTCCTCCCTGGCAATCCCCGCACTCTTCGACAATCTGTACAAGCTCTTAATGCTGGTGGAGATGTGTTGTTTGACGCCCGTTTCTGCCTGCATATTCAGGCTGGTCGCTTCCTCCAACTTGTCGACGGGGCCCCCCGCCGAGGAAGCCGATGACCCGGCGGAAATCGGGCGAGGTGCATGTGTCACGGCTCCTGGGAGAGCTTCTTTATCAATGGGGAAGGAAGCTGATACAGCCGTAGGCGGCGTAGAGGAAGCGGTTGTAGGGGAGTATGATGATGAGTGCTGCATTGTGAGAGGATTAGTGTATCGTGAGTGCTCAGGGAGCGAGTTTGCTGATGAATCCTCTGGCTCCAACGCGGGTTGAGTGTTGTCATATTGTGAATAGTAATCATCGTCCGCCATTTGCTCTACCTTTTGAGGCACCATGGGGGTCCGAGCAGGGGTACGATCATACATATCCCAGTAGTCGTCATCGTCGTCGTTATCGGTCCCCACGGTATCATTAGCATATGATGAGATAGGGTTAGGCACTGGTAACACAGGCTTTGCGGATCTACTGTAGAACGCTTCGTCTGCTTCGCCAACGGTCGGGTAACATTCGGTTTTCTCGGAATCTGATGAGAGATGCAAGTCCATGATTCTCCACCCGTCATCTTCGCCATCTGGGTCGTTGGCAATCCATAAGTAGACCACTTCAATACTACGTTCCGGAAGTTGAGTGTATGCCTTTATTGTTTCCTTATCCAGGCGTTGGAACCCTTTCAAATCTACCTCACCTAATTCCAATTCGCCAGAGGCCGGGTGTGGTGTAAAATCCTGGGTAGCGAGGTGTGTCGAGAGCTTAGGGCCCGCGGTAGAAGACCAGGTTAAAAGCGAAAGCCAGGTCTCCTCTACGGGAGGAGCGGAACTTGAAGGTACCCCTAGTAACCGGAGACGTTGCCGTAGGATTGGTGAAAGCAGAGGATAGAGTGACGGTGGGGGTTGTGGAGAGGTGAACGCAATTGGGATGTGGGCGAGCAGAGGAGGAAGAAGCTCCGAGAGGGCTGGTGGAGGAATAAAGTTGACCATTATGGTAACTGGCTATTACGATACCCAAGTGAAGGCCTGAGGTGTGGGGGAGAGGAGGAAGAATATCGGCGCGTTTGACGGGGGAGGAAGTCCTTTAAGCAAATATCTAGAAGGCAACTCGGTCAGAATTTGGAGGCGTAAAAATATTGATTTGCTTTCTGCTCGCCTGCTTTATCGGGACTAGTCGCAGACGGAGGTATAGAGAGGGCAAAATAGTAACAAAATCGCCTAGCGGGGGGTCGGGGCTAATATTATGGATAGCCCGATGTAATGCTGAGTTATGAACTTGGGACTTTTTTTCGCTACGCCGAGCCACTGGAACAAGCTTGTGGGAGAGAGGGAACAGAGTCAAGCACCTGTTGTTAGGCGACTTCACAGATGGAGGAAGACGGATGTATTGCTCATGGTCCTTGGAAGTCAGATTGACTCAGGTATGGTACTCTCGGAGCAGGCTCGCGATCTTGCTGAGGAATGCGGGATTTTCGATCAAGTGAGAATGATATGTAAGATATAGGAGTTATCAAGTGGGAACGAGAGGACTGTAATAGCCGACTTAGGGTTTAGGGGGCTACGGGCCTTGCAGTGGAGAAGAGTTGTTTAATGAAGGTGGGGAGGCCGGACGGATGGAGGGGAAGGACACTCGCAAAGGAAGTTCGGGGAAACGGAACCCCAGTTGTGTCTGGACTATGACCCTTGTGAATGGCTGATGCGGGACATGGATTCTCTGTTTAGGGTGTTCGGCCGCCCGGCTGCCCAGTGCTCGCTGTCCCCGTTATCGATAGGGTGAGATAGTGGTAAGATGGTGGAAGGAAAGGTTAGTAGATGATTGTAGAATCCTGTATCTGTATTTAAACTAATTACTGCATTCCATGTTAAAGTATTTTAATATCTAGAATAGGTCTAAATAGACGGGGAGAGGCTGTCGGGCCGGGTCCGTTGGACGGCTAGGCACAGGTTAAGTGGCCCCGCTTTCTCGCGCCACCGGAGGCAGAAGCCAAAGGAAAATATGAAAAAAGGGATTCCCTTTCACTTTGCAGAGGAGTCTGGGAGCGTGCAGTAGACTACTGTACTCGAGTACTCGTACCAAGTACAGTACAGTACCAGCACAGTGCCGTAGGGGAGCGACCGACTATTATCAGCCTGCTTACATAAAGGGAACCGCCAACTGACCATTATTTGGCAATTTATTATTGCAAGCTATCCATACCAGCACTATATTTGAATTTTGGATCATTTCACGGGGTGCAAGAGCCAAACCTCGTGTTTAAAGGAGAAAACTAGAGAGGGTGATCTGGAGCCATTGTCCTCTCAACCGATAGAGTGATAGAGTGTCGTATGGCTCCGGATTACATTGCCTCTCGCATGTGATGTTGATGTTTGGAGCTTGCACCAGCAGAATCGGTTCCAGAGATACTTCACCCAGGACACGGTTCAAGGGTTCCCGTGTGGGTTGAGGCAAGAATTCCTGACGTGGAAAGGGGAATAAAGTGCCGGCATGATATAGTACTGGTATGACAGGCCAGAGTAAGTAGGCAGTAACTTAGGGGAGACAGGATCAGAAGGCATCACGCTCTCGAATTACTTTATACGCCACAAAACCCAATGTTTGGTGCGTCGGCCGATCTCGAGAATTGTTCTCTGTGGCTGAGCTCATCTGTGGCTTGCGACAGGCTCTGGTTCCTTGTATGATATGACAGCTGGAGCGTTTATGGCTTGTGCTTCGTTGGTCAAGCAATGCTTTGATTAGATAATGGCTGTATTTTCTGCAGCGTCGAGCTGGCAAACCTGTGCTTCCATCCGGCAACTTGAAGCACTTCAGAGGGTTTGCTCTGACCCCACTAATTCCCTGAATAATCCTTCTATTTTGAGCCACCTTTTTTTATGCCCTTTGAATATAATAGCAAGTTTTGATCGTTTCGAGACCTCTCTCAGTTTCACTGGTTGGTCGGAGGCCCTCTGCCCCAAAAACCTCAGCTCCCAGGACCGGTTGCAACCAACAGCATTCGTCGCCCCTCCTATTCCTCAGCCAACCTCCTCCGCCGTCCCCCATCTTTTCGCATTTGTACTGTGCCTTGCCTAGTTTTTCTTTCTTTCCAGCTCAGCTTTGCTGTTTCCACAAACAAATCAAAATGGCATCTCCATTTTTGGGGGTGTATACTGCCGTGTACGCGTATACTCCCCGAGACGATCAGGAGTTGACCTTGGAAGAGGGCGATCTCCTGTATATCCTCGAGAAGTCTTCTGACGACGATTGGTGGAAGGCCAAGAAGAAGAGTACGGGAGAGGAGGAAGAGCCCATAGGTCTCGTGCCTATCACTTACATTGAGGAGGTAAGAACCTTTTACAGCCGCATTCTATCGTGGAACTTCCATGCTTGGCTAGAAGGGTTGTTGCTGGGCAACGTGTTGGAGCGACACTACTTGTGGACAAAGTATATAGCTAAAATTGTCTTGATTGCTTCTTAGGCCAAACCTGTTGGCAAATCCAAGGCGCTCTACGGCTATACTCGACAAACCGACGAAGAGGTATCCTTCGCTGAGGATGCTACTCTTGATATTTATGACGATGTTTCAGATCCAGACTGGGCTCTCGTAGGATACAATGGCGAATTCGGGTTTGCACCGACCAATTACATTGAAAAAATTGCAGCTGGCGAGGGTAACTCACCTGCTTCTCCTACTGCCGCTTCACCGCCTTCACCCATTCAGACGCCAGTTGCTACAAGCAAACATGTTTCCTTCTCATCACCGCCAAGAGAAGACACACCGCCCCCACCGACTCCTCCGAGGCCACACTCTCAGGAGTACTCATCAGCTCAATCACCAGCGGCGAACGTTGCCGCTGTCATGCATCAGAGAACCTCTCAACATTCGGTTTCTTCACCAAGGTCTTCTACCTCGGGAATGGCTTCACCCACCGGCTCAGCATCTCAATCTTATAGGGACCGAAACCAGGAGCGGAATTACGAGCGAGGTCATGACCGAGGCCACGATAGAGAGCACGATCGAAGCCATGAACGAAAGTCAACCCGAGAGAGGAAGTACGTACGCGAGTTGTCAGATTCTGAGGACGAAGATGGGCCACGAATTCCCTTCCGGCCTCCGGGCCAACCTCGTCATGGTGCTGAAGGCGGACATAGCCATGGGCGCGACTCGCCCCCAATTCCTCCTGGTTTCCAAACCTATCCAGTACAAGAAGTTGACTCCAGGAAGAAGCGTGCCGCGACCCTCGGCTTAGGTCCTACGCGGGTCATTCTCCTCCCCGACAAAAGTACACGCCCTAAGGAGGAATGGAGTGTCGAAAACCTCAAGGGCTACAATGTGGAGGGAAAACATGTATTCCTTGAATTAGAAAAGCCGAGCCGTTCATTGGATCTCCATGCGGGATCCAAAGACGCGGCCGAACAGATCATATCCGCCCTGTCCGAGATTCGGGGCGCCGTGAAAGCTGCGGGAATAAGTGAGGTTTTTGCTGCTGCTTCAGGAGGGGGTAAACGAAATGATATAGGAACTGTGCTCTGCGATTTTGCGGCGCAAGGACAAGACGAAGTTTCGGTGACCACTGGTGACGAGGTTTTGATCTTGGACCAGTCAAATGATGAATGGTGGTTGGTTCGGAGGCAGGTTAACGGGATCGAGGGAGTTGTGCCGGCCAGTTTTATCGAGAGGGGCCGGAGCAAGGTCGTTACCACAGGCATCATGGCTTCGCCAAGCGACCCGAAGGAACGAATTAAGATGCAGGAACACGCCGGGGATCGTAGGGCTGGTGGAATACCTCGGAGGACAAGCAGTTTGGCTGGAAGTCATTCAAGGGAGGATAGAAGGAGGAGGCCCGATAGCGTTGCGTCAGATCAAGCCGGTTCCGGGAAACAGAGTATGCCCCAGCCTAATCGTTCTCGTTACAGAGAGGCGGGCCCGTGGGCAGCGATCTTGCTGACAGCTACCGTCACAGAGCCAGATAGTTCGCAAGTCCGCCAATGGACTGATCGTACCGGGAACTTCAAAGTTGAGGCTCAATTCATTGGGTGTAAGGATGGGAAGATCAATCTTCACAAACTGAACGGAGTGAAGATTGCAGTTCCAGTGTCCAAGATGTCTTTGGAGGATCTGGAGTATGTAGAGAGACGAACTGGCATCTCACTTGACGAAGACAAGCCTTTGATGGGGCTCAGAACCCGTCCGAGGGCACCACCACAGCCCCAAGCCGGAATCAGCATTGCACCATCTGGTGGAAGGGCCAGCTCTCCAGCCGCTAGATCACCCCAATTCCAAGCCGGGGCCAACGCAAAGTCGCTAGACGGCTACGATTGGTTCGATTTCTTCCTCTCTTGTGGTGTAGAGGTAAATAACTGTCAGCGGTACGCAAACGCATTTCAACGAGATAATATGGATGAGTCGGTACTGGAAGTCATTACCCCAGAGGTAATGAGAACGTTAGGTCTCAAGGAGGGTGACATCTTGCGGGTAACGAAGAAGCTTGATGAGAAGTTCGGAAGATCCAAGAAGAATGGCGTTCGCTGGGAGGATGAGGGAGGCAGCGGGAACCAAGATGGTTCTTTGTTTTCTGGGCCAGGTGGTGCATTGAAGAATAACACACGGAAGGGCCGTCCACCTCCAGCCATCCAAACACCGGACTCTGTGGATCCCAAAGCCTTCGAGCAACAAAACGAAACAAAGTCGCCAGAGGCCCCTCTCCCTATTTCAAAGTCGCCTCCTGCCACCCAAGAAAACCAGAAAGCTGGAGGGTTCGAGGATAGTGCATGGGATGTCAAGCCAACATCGAAACCTCAATCTCCTCCACCCCAGCAACCTCCCCGTGCTACCACCCCTACTGCACCTGTTACGACCTCTGCCCCGGCCCAACAGCAGCAGCCAGCAACGGCGCCTCCGCAGCAGCCACCTGCCACCGGCGCATTGGGAGATTTGCTGACATTATCTACTCCCCCCCTCCAGCCCACGATCCAGAGCCCTCCACCTCCCCAAATCCCTGTTCAGTCTGCACCTCCTACCATACAACAATTGCCTTTGGCACAGGCCCCTCCACAGCAACATCAGGCCTTTGTTCCTCAGCAAACTGGGATAAGCTTCCAGAATACTAATATCCCAACCCCCCCACCAATGCCCGGACAATTCGGAATGCAGCCAAGCACAATGAACACATTCAACACAATGAATCAACCAATGAATCAACCAATGAATCAACTTCTTCAAGGCAGACAGAGGCCACTTGCACCCGCTATCACAGGTGCTACTGGGGGCAACCTTTCCATCCCGCCGCCCCCTGCAAGGCCGGTCTCCGCTCCACAGAACTTTACAACACCAAACAACGCACCAAACCCACTCACCCCTTCGTTCACCGGCACCCAGCAACCCATGAATTACGGCCAAAACCAGACCCAGCAGTTTCCATTCCAGTCATATGTTGGAGGAGTGCCAAGCTCTCTGTCAATGCAACCAACCGGTTCTACGTTCTCTACTCTGAGTACTGGTTTCTCGGTGCCAACCATGAGTATGAATGGGCAACCCCTAAATGCTGGAATTCAGCAGCCTATGCCACAACATCCACCTGCCCCAGCGTTCCAAGCACCAATCATTTCGCAGCCAACTGGCACATTACTGATTCAGCAGTATGGTGTTCCGCGGCAGCAGCAGGCTAGCTTCCAATCTTCAATAAATACTCAGCCAACCGGAAGAGGGCTTGGCGTCAACTCGGTTTTGCCGCCCGCATTAGTTCCTCAGTCAACTGGCCTACAACCTGCGACTACCCTAATGCCACAAAAGACGGGTCCCCCACCGTCTGTGAAGTTTGGAGTAGACGCGAAGAAGTTGACACCACAGCCAACTGGGAGGGCGAACTTGAACAAAGCTAGTGCGTACCTCTTATTATCCAAGAATGTTGTCCCTCTTACTAACTCATTTGAACCCCACAGCTCCAGAAAATCCTTTCGGATTTTAATACCCTGCTCAGATTAAGGTAGTAAATCGGGGAGATTTAGTGGAGAGTGGGGATGGAGTGCTCGGTTTCATTGGGATATTGATTTATTTTTGCTTTTGTTTCCCTGTTCTTCCGCCCCCCTTAGTTCTCTGAATTATCGGCCCATCTCACAGTCATCGGTACAATGTGTGTTTGTTGGTGCACCGTGCAGGGAAAAGGATAAGCAGAAGAGCCAAAATGGAGCAACGAGTCAACACTACTTCGCCGAGCAGTCTTGTCCCCCCTTTCTGTTTTTCTTCGCACGGTATATATGCTACTCTTGTTCGTTGTGTCTTATCGTATCGTATAATTTTATATATATTTCTTCATTCTCATTCTCATTCTATTTTGGCATTGCGTCTTTATCTAGCCTGGACTCCCCCTTTCTCTGTATTGTACTTTGAACCTTGTGGTCGAAAAGATTATTATTCTTTTGTTTCTTGGACATTGGTGGGGTTGCTACTGTATTGTCACCTATTTTTCTTCTGTGGCAAAAGCTTATTTTGTACACCTAGGGCGCGGTGCCGTATTGTAGGGTGTGGCATGGCATGGATGGTAGGGCTGCGCATGTCTGGTGTTTTCTCTCTGACCTAGCCTTCCCATCACGTTGCTTTCTGCTTATAACGAAAATATAGACCATGAAATTCCAAGCCAACCCTTACAGCATCTCGTACCGCTCTTGCCTGAACAGCCACAGAATGGTAGCAGTATAATAATAGTCAATACATACAAGCTTACGAGTCTACCGCAGCCTCCGGAATTTCGGGGTCTCAACATTGCACACTGGTTCCTATACCAGCCCCCATTCCAGAAACTCCTACAATTTATACCGTCTCAGCATTCCTGCAACAACGATCATTGATCATTGGCATAGGCCAAAATATAGAAAAATGCCATTTTTTTTAAGAAACTTTGCCGCCCGGCAGTCTTGCTGTATTCTTTTAGGGCTGAAAATTGTATGATAATATTATGATACAAGTATCATAATAAGTGACCGCTTTTGTTATGCACTTATGATATCATACTATAGAAAAACATATCCCAACTGCTCTTGGAAGAAATTCCCCTTGACCCTTATATAAATAAAATACATCTAATACATTTCTAATACGTTCCGGGGGGGGGGGCGCGGG
>Ga0307517_10000961_pt1 | contig 48878 bp, 42 predicted proteins | sample 23_EM_MG_FD_194515 | JGI IMG/M metagenome (GOLD analysis project Ga0307517, IMG submission 194515) | Populus trichocarpa ectomycorrhiza microbial communities from riparian zone in the Pacific Northwest, United States - 23_EM | ecosystem: Host-associated > Plants > Roots > Unclassified | place... | reverse complement strand
CATGAAACATGTTTCACGGTGGACGGCGGGGGACGGTGGGGCTTATAGTCCTTCGCACCGGGGCGCAGGGCAAGTTTTGAAAAAGACCGGACGGGACCGCTTAACGCCGTCCACCGCCGTCCGCCTTCAGGACGGACGGACTGTCCCGTTGAAAACACTGCTACCTATACAGTCTGTTTGGTTGATATCGCAACCCTCCACCTCTACCAAACCAGCTACAATCTCAACAATCCCAAAGAAGGATGCACAGTGCAGACCACTGAACAGGGAAATTTTATCGGAGTTAACACGGAAGAAACGCGATTTCTCTGCATCCAAGAGGATTCTCATGGCTATGTGGTTGCTGCAGTCGTCAAATAGATTCAGCACAAGCTGTTTCGCGCGATCTGAAAGAGCGCTTTTTGCGTGTATTCCCCAATATGGGGAAGAATATTCCAGGAAAGGTGGGCTAGAATATGGAGAAGAATATTCTAGAGAGGGTGGGCGCGCGTGTGGGGAGGAGTGTTGTAGGGGGGGTGTGCCAAAAGATCGAGAAGACTGTTCAAGAAGGGGCGCGCGCGAGTGGAGAGAAGAATGATCTAGAGAGGATGAGCCCGAATATAGAGGAGAATATCCCAGAAAAGGTGTGCTAGAATATTGAGGAGAGTGTTCCAGAGCGTGTCCGCTCGAGTGGAGAGAAGAATATCCCAGGGAAGATGAGCTCGAATATAGAGGAGAATATCGCGGAAGGGCGCCCCAAATATTAGGGTGGCGACTAGCTGGAAGAGACTTGATTTGATGGGAACTCAGAAAACTTAAACAGGTCTCTGCCATTGTCGAGTGAGGTGTACCGAAAAGCTCGGGATGAGCCCGGAAGTACTCTTGAAGAGTAAAATGGATTAACCGGACCGTGGAAACCTCCTTGTCTACAGCAACAAGTCTTTGACAACAGCTTAGCAATGTCCCTATTGAAGGAACATTGCCGGCATCGGGATCTAGCAATCCTATTTCGACTCCCAGGGCGTGACACAGTTCATCGGTATTCAAAGGCCGCTCCGCGTGGGAGATCCACATCAAGGCAGCCATGCCGAGCTTCGATTTCTCCCCGCCCTGTGCCTTTATCCGACTCAACGTCTCGCCATAAGCACCTCCCAACCCCAAGCCGTCGGTCATTGTGTTGAGCTTTCGTCGCCTGCCACTGATTGTGGTTTCCCGCAGGATAGCATCGACATTCAACGAGACTAGTAGGAATCTAGATATGCATCTGTCAGTGGATAACCCGAGATGGCTTCTCTGGTGTCGCTACTTCTACTCACATTTCTGAAACATCTTCCGGAATTTTCCTCAGGATATCCGCCTTCAGAGTACTGTCCATCGCATCTGGCGTTGTGTCTCCGTCCAGTCTGCTATGAAGATAGCTGATGATATCGTGCCTCCGGGGAGTGACGCGTATACTCGTTACTCTTCCAGAAAGACGCTTCGTGACCTCACTCCGGATGTGTGGTCTTCCTGTCATGAGCACCCGGACGCTCGGAGACCTTCGGAGAATCTGATGAAGCGAATCAAGAATCTTGACTCGATATTCTGCCACACATTCATCTAGAGCGTCGATGCAAATGAATGTGCGCTTCCTGGAAATAGTGGTCTGCAGCATCTTCAAAATATCGGTAAGCTGTGGCCCCCGCCCACCAATGGCACTTTTCTGATCTCGGTGTGCTCGCAATACCTCCACCGGGAGCTCGTCTAGCCCACCAACTAGACTGATTGCACCTGTGGCGAGATTGGCCCCCTCAACGAGATTTCCCTTAATAAGCCCATGCCAAGTCAGTTGTGATATGCTGATTGGTGGTTGCGAACAAATCTCGCTGAGGGGGCCAATCTCGCCACAGGTGCAATCAGTCTAGCTGTTTCAGCAGGGTGCCCAATATGCTCGTGGGAGACTGCTCTTCTCGGGCCGCGAAGTCAAAGTAAACACATGCAACAGTGATATTCCGTCCTCCGGCCTGATCACACAACCTGTCTATCACCAATGAGCTAACGTCCCAGCTTGTCAGCACTTGCCCTTCTTCCGCCGTTCCTCGAGCCCCGCCCTTGTTACCTAATAAAAGTTTTGCCAACCCCCGGATCTCCATAGCAAAACAGGACCTGGTTATCCGATTCACCTCTCCCACGGCCGGCGCCCCAGCTCTTAAATTCCTCGGTTTGTAAGACCCATTCCCCTACATTCTCAACTCGGCGGTCTTGGATATTCTGATGCCGTAACTTTGGATCCAGGGGTGATAACCAGGCTAGGATATTCGATCGGTCATCGCTAATGGTAAAGTTGTTGACGATGGTGTTCAAGGAGTTGATATTATTACTTAGTGATTGAGACATCTCTGTGTTTGGTGATTAGAAAACTGTGAATGATGGATGATGGAGTCAGTTGACTACAAGTACGAGAGTTCCTCGAGGCTGAAAAAAAGCGGGGATTCCTGTGGAACCTAACTGATGCTTGAATTAACCTCCCCCAAATCTGGGCCATGCAATACTCTGGCTGTGCAACCAGAAATGTCACACGTCTCCAAGGGCTGTCCTGTGGCACAGCCCAAATCTTTCCCTGCTAGGAACTAACAGCTAGGCTGGGCGTGCGGCAGAATCGTCTGGCTTAGCATATTTACAAGCGAATCAAGCTTCATAAATACGGCAGTCGAGAACACGAATAACTTAGACTACCACCTACGGCAACTTACTCAAGTACTCGAGTACCGGTGTCGGGCTGATTTACCAGACCCGTTGAGTTGGATGGTGCCGAACTCACCCTCCTGTGCGTAGCTGTGACCTCTTGATATACCGTCCGATTGGATGAATAGATGTGTGTCGAGCCAAGAGACGTAATGTAGCCAAAGAAGAAAAGCGCAGGGAGGAAGAAAGACCAAGTCGTCAAAGCCTTTAGGCACAGACCGGTCAACACCACGCAGGAAATATCCTTACAGCACTTCATAGCCAAGTACCCTAGTAGAAAAACGGTGAAAGTATTTCCTTCGATACGTGTCTGACTTAAATGACACAGCCAATTTCCCACCCCCACAGCAGCACCATTTGGCTCTGAGAGTAGGCTAAGTGTATTTTATTTTTTGTTGTTGAGGTTGCCCGAATTATGATTGCTAGTATTGAGCTAGGGTACTTAGTTACGAGGTACAAGTGTTCACGTTAATTTGACACCCGCGGTACCGCGAATATCGGCTGCGCTGCTGGATATGATAGGCGGAGTTTAGTGATGGGTTGCCTTGCCCCATGGAAGGCAATGCCAAAGAGCGGGAAACCTCCCTACCTTAGATAAGTCTTCCCCACTCCTGGATCGCCGCCACACAGCAACACTGGCTCAACGCAACCATCCTCCGCACCACTCCATTCTCTGAATTCACTTGTTTCTAGTACCCAGTTTCCTATGCCATCGAGTCGCTCGGTTCGTGCACCCTGGTGCCTTTGCTGTGGTTCAAGTAGCGATAGCCACTGCAGTATTTGATGCCTCTCGGTTGTTTCTGTATTATAATTTACGATATTGTTGAATGAGTGATTATTGTTGAACAGGTTGATATTTCCGGGGACCTGCTGGTGCGCTGATGACATCTGTGCTATTGTTTGATATATGAATTCTCGTGTTTGTTTTTTTTTGCGGGAAAGAGAGATCGTGCGAGAGAAGGATCTGACCTCTCTCAGAGTCCTAGGCAACCTCTTGGCTGAAGAAAGAGGAGGTGGGAGATGATGAGGCTCTGGCGTTGCACAACTGTGCGTTGGTCCACTCATTATGTGGCTTGGGTTCCCTCAGTGAAGGCCTTCTTACTAATGAATTTCTTTTGACGATTTCCCCTGGATCTCAGAGAGAAAAAGACCGACCGAGATCATGCAGGAGTTAAAAAAAAATACTGTTTCACCGCACTGCATCTAGCGTTCCTAAAATCTAGTACTGTTTAGTCTAGTAGAGTGTTTGTTCTTTAGAACGCTTGAAATATATCATATTTACCGGATTCCTCAAATGCAACAACTAATACAAAGGCACTCCTATAAAGCTGGAATCCTATTGCTTTTTACCTCACCAAAGTACAAGCAAAGTGGGCCTATGGCTTTTGGCTTGTAATAGACTGCTATCTAACATCAGCTTGCTTCTGTTATTCCAGTTCCACCAGTTTGAAAGTTCAAACTAAGTAATTATACCTTTATAACAATTCACATAAACTCACTCGTAATTCCAGATACATTTACCTTGTATTTATTCTCCTCAGTCCTATTCTGCCCTCTGAGCGTGGAACGAGCCTACTTTTCAAGCCCTCACATGACTATTTGCCTCTTGTATCATTCTCAGGTGAAGCCACTGAGCCACTCCATAGAGCTCCCACATACGGAAGGCGATGAATCTACATGTTCCATCGGTCCATGGGATAGACCAATTTGTAGCCCCACAGTACCCATCCTCGGAATAAATTCGGAATTCTATTGTTGAATGGGTTTCTGAGCCTGAAGCGCAGGCAATCTGGTATGGGAAATAGGACACCGTTAATTCACGCTAAGGATTCCATTATATGCTATGAAACATTATGCCATCTCCTACACATTTACGCGAGCATGCGATTTCGTCCTAACTAATCATCCCTCCCCCCCGAGCAACCCGTGTGAATATACGAGTGATCGGCCATGAATCTCTACCGACCGGGAACTAGTGCCCCAACTCCCTTACGACCAATGATCGCCAGAATTATGGATAATTTTACTCTTCGTCCTTAAGTTGGCTGTTTGGATCCCATACCACGTGCTGCTCGGCAGAAGCAATACTTAGGGAAAGTGCAATGGCAAAAATAGGGCGACTACAGAATGCGAGGTTTTGTCTCATGTGAGGAAGGGGTGTTTGGTTACCCACCAACGAACTAAAGTAGAAGATATTGCATATCATCGCCCTAGTTGAACTCTCTGCGGTTCACGGTGGTCCAGGCTGGTAACATCTACCGGCGTCTATATGGTAATTCGGGTCAGAGGCTATTTGACTAGGAACGTTCCGAACGATGTTCTATCGCAGCGTGGCCATGTATTCAGTAGCAGGGGTAATTCATTGAATTTTCGGGAGTGGTATTATATCACGGGAGCACTCTTATGTGACCGTGCAGGTTTAGAAAGTGTATTTATTTCCGGCAGTTCTTTTAATCATCGCTAGTTTCGGTGCTTTTTCTGCCACAAATTCGTAGCATACCAATATATCATTCCCCATCAAGAATACCCATTCACAACTGAGGTTGCTATTGTGACAGCATCTTATCCCTCTCCCACAACCCCTCCATAAGAAAGGAACTTAGAGCATCGACTTCTCCAGCTGGATCCTCAGTAACGACCTATCAAAAAACATCAGCTTACAGCCTCCTCAATCTCCATTGCCTCCTCCGCCTCTCCAGGGTATTCTCTAACATACTCAGTACTTTTAACCAACTCCGCCCTTCCGAACAACTTCAAACTAGCCTCCCACTCCGCTACCCTCCTCCTCTCCTTCTTCTCTACAACACGTACCTCCCCGGCCGGGCCATACCCCATGACCTGTCCATCTTCCACCTTCCACGCATCCCCGCTATGGCAGAACTCCAGCACATGTTTCTGAAACGCCTCGGCAACGACTCTATCCTTCTCAGGGAGATCATAGTTCGGGAAGAGGTATAGTAAGTCCACACCGTGATGCGCTTCACGGAGCTCAAGTGTGTAAGGGTTCGGTTGGTCGAAGCAGTACTCGTAGACTTTCTTTCCAACAGAACGCCAGCGGGAAGCTAACCTGTGTGCAGGGTAGCTAAAGATGCTGTCGCCGATGAACGCGAATGCGGCGGCGCGCAGGGCGGGTGTGGAGTCCGCAGATGGAACCGGGACTTTGTAAATTTCGAATATGCGCGCGGTGTGTGGCCGTGTTCCTGTGAAGGCTTTGTGGATTCCGGCTGCCGAGGCCCGTGAGAATATGGGGTACCATACGTATGCCTAGGTAAGTTGTCTACTATGAGCTTCAGGTCTTTGCTACTGTAGGGGGAGGGTTTATCCAGGGGAGGGGGGGGGTGGACTTCAAAGCCGCAGTCACCGATTATGAGACTCTCGCACCAATCCGGTATACCAGCTGCTTGGTCCCAGGGTGAGTTGAAGAATGTGCCATCATCGGAAACACACCACATCCCCACTTTTGCCTTAATCAGCGCACTGATCAGCTCCCGCACACTCGCGTTGCGCAATTTCTCCACCCAGCCTTCGTCTTTTTCCCCGTTTCTACGCTCCACCAGGTCAGCCAGCCCCTGGGTCGTCCGGATTATCTTCTCCCTCGGCTTCGGCGAGCCGATATCCAAGCACCCACTCTGCATAACTGCCCTTTTGAACAAGCCCCTACCAATGGGCGAAGTAGCATGCAGCTGCGCATCGACGCTCAACGCACCGGAACTCTGCCCGACGAGTGTGATGTTCTCGGAATCACCGCCAAAGCCAGAAATATGCCTCTTCACCCAAACGAGTGCGATCTGCTGGTCGAATAATCCGTTATTACTCCCCTCACCACCGGGCAAAACCCCATAGCCAAACACGTTCAACCGGTAATTTATAGCCACACAAATAACTTCTTTCCCGTGTTCCACGCTAGCAGCGCATAATCCGGCGACATCCTGCAACGGGGAGCACCCGGCGCCTACACAGTTCGAACCACCGTGGATGTTGACAAGGACAGGGAGTTTCTTGCCAAAGGTGATGTTCGGGATATGTGATTTCGGTAATGTCACTGCGAGGTTCAGACATTCTAGCTCGTCAAAGGTGAGGCTAAGCCTGCCCCTCCGGAGGGGCGCGGGAATGCCGAAGTCGGATTCGGAACCTGTTGGCTCTTGTGGACAGATGGAACTGTTCTGTCAGCATAGCAGTATTACTGTTAAAGTTAGGTTAGTACGGGAAATCTTACCCATGCTGAGTGCAATCCAATTCACGGGGACATTCCTCGAACAATTCCGCCCGGGCAAACCGTTTAGACACACTAGCAAATTTCAAACCACGGAACTGAACCACCCGGTCTCCGGCTAGTGAGATCCCCGTCAATCGGGAGTGTAGTGATGTGTGAGATATAGCCGCCATAATAAGGCTCGAGAAGAAATTGATACTTGTAAGACACAAGGAACTACCGTAACCAAGTGATGAGCTGGTCTGACTGACGGACCTCAGAGAGTTTATGTACTAGTGCTTTCCCTTAAATCCAATGCGTAGCCGTGCGGTAACTCGATAACTTATACGCTTATTGACTCTACGCTACGTCCGGGGGTGCCGTTGCAGGAGAGCCTCGGCTGGACACTAGATGACAGTCCCCTGGTCTTGCCCTCTAAATCTCTAAGCCTCGGTTACCAATGATGCCTCGAGTATCGGTATGGTATTTTAACTTGTATGAAATCGACTAATGATTTTTCAATCTTCGGAGGTAATTCTTATTCGTGGGATTTTTACCAACAGTCAATTAGTGAAGAGACATAACCAAGTGAAACATAGGTCCTCTTAAATAGCTACCGGAAGTCATACAACAGGTTCCCTGGATCCTAGCGGGGCCTTAATCGGGAGAACATGGACGATATTCGAGCAACTTGACATCCGACAAGAATTCAACACACTCCACCCTCAAAATAACATGGAATGTCCCCACCCTCTCTCCTACTCTAGGAGCAGTGACTTATCAAAAATCTCAGTTATTCCAGCCGACCACCCCACGAACCCCCGTCTGCGCCCGGTATCCCAATTTTAACCGTAACCCATCCTCCATCCTCCACCACACAACATATATCCGGCCAGGGCAAAAGCGCTCACGCACTCACGCACTCCCCTGCCCTAGCAAAACCCCTGCATAACCCCTCGAGTGGGGCATAAAGATGCATTGCAGTTATACGATATGCAGGAGCATCGCGGCCGGGGGCGAATTCGTGCATGTAGCACGTGAGCTCTGAGGACTAGGAACAAGGTGTTTTATTCTTGAAAGGTAAGAAGAGGCTGCATGTGTAATAGGAAAATGGCGCTGTACGAGAAGGTGGTGTTCCCTGCATGGGTCAAGAGACTGACCGAAGGTATCGTCCTACAAGGACTCATTGCACCGTAAAGGGGGGGATTCCCCCGTCAGCCACAATAACGAGAAAATACAACCCGTTGGGAACAGTGGATGGTGATAAATCACCAATGCATCCTATGCAGCCAACAAACATCACTGCACTCTCAGTTAAGGCATCCCTAAACTAACAACTGTACAGTACCCCCTAGAAAGTTACCGAACAGTTAATTTAGGTTAACCCGCAAAATAAACCCTGCTTTGTACGAAACTTTATCCCTGCCACTTGTATGCCGCGAGCAAGTTAAGTTCACTTTAGTCCCAAGTATTGTGAGAATATAGTACCCAGGATACAAGCGATAATCAATTCGTACTTTCATATAACTCCAAGTACCCAACAATTACCCTCCACAAAACCCACAACCTGACCTTCCAAAATTCCAATCAATATGCTACCACTAGTCAGCTAAGTAGAAGGCCAGCCCATTTCTCTACCGCGAAATAGTATAATTTTCACAACTCGTTTTCCTCTACCCCTAGACAATCAACAAGTAGAATGACAGATTCCCACCCTCCCCAAGTCTCCCTTTTCCCTCAAACCCTCTCATTTCACTAACGGATAATACGCCTTGTAGAAGGCACAAGTGCCGGGGGCAAGTTTTCGCAGTTAATTTAGGTCACCCGCAAAACACCCCCTTTCTTGAGCGGAAAAATCCCCGCTGGCACTTGCAATTGAGGGGATTCCACTAGTAAAAATCACAAGTTTCAACTTTTTCAATGCACTCCAGACTGAGCTACACATGCCCCGGCAGAATGTAACATGTTTCTGAAAAACGCCCCACTACTACCTCACACAACTTGGTCATTTACCTTCCACGTTTGGAGCACTCTCCAATTCTCAGGTCCTTCTTTCTCCAGCCAGAGATTGACCCACGTTGGATAATGTTTAAGATAAAAGACTACCCTAAGTATCCCTATTGCAACTGCGAGGAATAACAGCATTTAAGGGTGACCTACGGTTGTCTATAAGAGGGCAAGCCAATGATCTCGGATAGAAGACTTTCCAGCTTAGCACTATCGCTACTGGGAAAGTCCGAGGCGCTCAAAGTTTGGAGGGTATTCTACCACCACAGTCCGGTCCCGCCGCCCCCCTTCTCAGCACGTAAACGGAAGGCTTATTCTGTAGTTCATATTGGGCTAGGTTACCGATGTCAATAAATAGGGCATTTTAAAAACCTTCCCCCGTATTCTCCGTGTCTTGCCGGAAAAAAAAACTGTCAACCGGCAATGCCAGGTGATCTGAGATGATATTTGAGTTTATCCACTAGGCACGGAATTGGTGACGGATATTTGTATCCAGCCACGGATCCAAGTACAAAACTGGTCATAGGCTATCACCCAGGCTACAGCTCTGCATCAATTCATCTAAGATATACCCCGGGGAATGCTAATGTTCCTACGTTTTCCATAATTCCTACTCTGCATCCATAGTAACCATCGCACAAACCCTTTCCCTGCTCAGGCACAGCAATGTCTGTCTTTCAGATTTTCTTCCCCTGCTCGGCCTTGCGCCTGTGTACCAGTTTTTTGCACCTCTCACGAACCCTCTAGCATTCTTAGCTCCCTATTCGACTCTTACTCTACGATAATATATACACAGCCAAATCCAAATCCCCATGCCCCGTCTCCATAAGCAGTATGCCGATGCTAAAGTTGTGCGCTGCCGGTAGTGTCATACCCCACAGTTATACAACCAAGGGGAGTACCAGCCTTGAACCAAGCATACCCACAAAGTACAGTACACATCTCCCCCATCATCCAACACACCATTCGTACGAAATTGGCAACTTGACAACCTCACAAAGCACCTCACCAGCCCACTCATCCCCCAACGCTTCAATATTCACATGCCCCACATGCCTCCCAAACTTCACCACCCCATCATCCTCCCTCCACATATCCACAACTATCCCCCGCGAGACCGTGGCCGGTGGCTGCTCAAGTATCACGGCCGGACTCGCCACTTGCACCGTCAATATATGAGCATGTGTGATCCGGTAATACGATTCCCAGCCTTTGACCACGAACGAGCCAGCGTCCGGAAACGTCGAGTCTGCGGGGAATATATATGAAAAGTAATTCGATACGACCAGGCCGTCTTTCGTCCGGCGACCTTGCTTACCTGCGCGTAGGAGGCCCGCGTAATTCGCATTTTTGTCCATGAAGGATTCCGGCGCCCAACGGTACCCGTCCAAGTCCATCCTAGGAACGTCTGTGAATATAAGGCTCGGTGGGAAGTCGTCCACGCTATCAATCAGCACTTTCATTCTCGATGTCTGGTCCTTTGCAAAAAGGATGTGTAAAGGGTCTATATCAAGTAGTGTAGCGACACAAATTGTCTCGTCATCCATCTTACTGGAAAGTCTACCTCTGAGCGCACCGGCAACACTCGACAGCGCTGAATGGCCCACACCGAAGCGATAGCGGAGTTTTTGAAAACTGGTCCACCCGGCGAAGTACACGGGATGGAAAGAAGCAGAGTGGTTCGTATCCAAACGGTACAGCAGCGTGTGATCTAGCATATCCGGACAATCCGGATATCGCGATAATGTTTCAAAGGCGGATTCCGTGGCTATCTCGTCCTTGAGAAACTCGTCCGAGTCTGATGCCAGCGCCCGGAAGACCCGAGTCTCAAGCGGTGAATTATCAACGCTCGGCCGACCAAAGTGCTTTGTGCACAGCTTGATCGGGGAATTAACCTCGTACCAGATATCCGGGAGCGATTCCGCAGCGATGGCCCGGTCACGGAACTGGAAGTAGAGCTCCTCTGCGAGCATGCCTTCCTGGAGAGTCCAGAGGCGCTGTGTCCAGGGCGTGCAGCGGATTCGCACTAATAGCTCATCGGCAGGCACTCCCGCGCTCGTTCCTGACAGTGAGACATCGAGGACGAGAACCTTCGCCGCGGAGTCATAAGTTTTAGCCATTCTCCTGATCGCGGTTTTGCGGGTCTCAGCATGGAGAGGGACACACACTGTGTCCAACCAGAACGGGACCTGGGACGCTGGTTTGCGATCTGGATGGAGGGCGTTCACGAGCTTTTGGATACGTTCGAATTGGCATTTTGGCAGAGAGTTGGTGCGCGGATTACCCAGTCCATCGGACCATACATGAGACATGGCCACGTAGGGTGATGAGTTGGAGCTCTGCACGAGGACTTTCTCCCCGTCGAAGGAGATAATTGGGATGCCACCTTTATGCAGGACCTCAGTGATGGGTCTGTTACCTTCCTCCTCGACAATTATATGCTCACATGCGCACGTTTCCGTGACATGCTTTGTTTGGTAAACCTTCTCGTCAATCTGGTTTGCCAAGCACATCTTATCAGAGCACCTCGAGTGATCCTTCTTCAATGACACCCTATCAAAAGAACTAACATAGAACAATATCGCGGGCTCAGTAATTCCCAACATGTCCAATTCCCCAAGACACCATCCGGCCCTTTGCAACAGATACTTCCCAAACTGGCTATACTCCCAGCTAAACATCTTCATCTTCGGGAGCGAAAAGACCACCCCAGCAAGCGCGTTATCCAACAACTCTCCGAGCAGAACCACCGAAAGCAGCACCGCATGGCCGGGCGGATAGCCGAGACCTGCATTCCAAGCCTCTTCACTCACCGCATCGACAGATATCTTCGCGAGTCGGTTCGCGGTGGAATTAACCACAGAAAGACACTCCTTGACGCGCGGCAAGTGCTCGGAATCAATCGCCCAGCCGGGCACGCACTCCGCCGCTACCCACATCCACAGGTATTTTGGTAGCCTTTCCGTCGTGATTATCCACTCGTCGCCTGACTTGGTAACGAAATCTTCAATATCCACTTTCACATCCGCCGTTCCTAGGACTTCCACTAGCATACCGAAGAAGAGCCATGCTTGGAGGAAGGTTGCATGGTCGTCAAGGTTCAGATCCCCGTTGCAGAGGGCGGATACGTTGACCCCGACGCTGGATGGGTAGTCTTTGAAGACGAAAGCTTTATACGAGTTCTTGACTTTTTCGCATAGGAATGGGACTTGCAGCCGGGGCCGGACGGGATTCGAGGCTCGGGGGAAGTGGTCCCTGTGCAGGGTCAGACAAGCCGGATAAAATGAGGAGCAAGGTTGCGCATGTAGTTGCTCGTGGTATCAGTATTCTCTTACATCTGAATAAGGTATTGTAAGAGCTTCTAGCTCTAGATACAGAAAAGTCCCGGCGGCAGTGTATGTTAATTGGTTATGTGTGACCCCTCATCCACCCCAACCTTCTTCCTTCGGGGGAGGAAGGTTGCACTCTGCGCCTTGGTACAGTATCACTTACCTAATCAGAGATCTCCATGGCATGACCGAATCAGGCGGTTAGATAACCAGAGTAGGCGCCTGCACCCCTCCTCAGGTAACCCTTGGTAAACATCGCTGCTCGAGTACTGTAGTTCTTCTCGTACGTCAACTTTACCACCACGAGACTCCAGTTTTATTACCTTTTCCGACTAAACCAAGAGCTCCCCGACTTAAAGCCTACTAAATTATTGCCATGATACCACACGAAGCGACTCGAGACCCCCGGATCCATCCGTGTATCATGCACCCCTGCAGATCGGGAGAATCGACTAACGTTCTTCCATCCATCTTAATACACCTAACGGGGGGGGACCTCGTGGGATACGATATGATATGATAACATGCAGTTACCTCCAGAGTGAGACCTTGAGGTTTAAGTTCTGTGACTCAAAGATCCGGTTTTTGTGTGGCTCGAGTGAGACCTGAGAGCGGTCAGGTAACGGCAATCGGGGAGATACGGTGGTGAGGAACCCATTAATATGTGTAATGGCTCGGAGTCGTGTTACCAGTATCTTTGTTTCTGGACGTGAACATTGATCAGGGCCACTTTCTCCGTAATTAAGCAAGCGGCAATGATTACGCTGGTGTGCTGAGAAAAAAAAGATATATTGTCCCGGTAGGTTGCACATAGTTCGGGCTATCCGTGAAGAACTGATACCGACTGACTCATAGACAGCTCTTGAATCGAGATCGACGAGGAAACGGATAGGAAAACTTGTTTCGGCAAATCGGAAAAGATATGTACTTGTACTGGTAGTCTACCGATATTATCACCACCACCACAATACCCTAGCTTTCTTACAAAATAGTAATAAAAAAACACTTCCTCTTTTGCCACACCCTGACAAGCATTTGCACACTTGTACTGTCCATGCGCCAATTAAGAAGTGCTAGAAGAAATCCAATGGGAACTCAGATACGCACTGACGATTAACCATTTTTTCAAAGAAAAAAACCCCATGCTCGCGCACTTCCTACCCCGCCACTTGCACGACAATACCATGTCAATGGATAAATTCAGCCCCGGGGTCGAACAGCATTTATGCAAGCGTTCCAAGTTGATCAAAAACTCTAGTCCGTGCAACCCCATTCTGCAAACAAATCAAGTAGATCCACTGGAAGCCTTGCGCTCGAGCAACCCTTTTTCGACCCTGGGGCTGAATCCCTCCAATCTAGGAGCATATCATATCATACCATAACACACCGCCCCATCTCAGGTCAGACAGGATCCCACCCTAACCCACACACATAAAAAATCACTCGTACCCCATGTCCACGATGACTTCTCCAGCACGCCAGGCTTGGAGTTCCTGGAGTGCCCCACCGAAAATCCCATCTCTGTCTTATCGCTCAATGCCAATCTCCGGAATACCCATTCTGTCAGACCCTCCCTTGCACAATGAGAGATAGAATCGACGGTGATAACCACCGCGATCAGGCGCAGCACTACGCAACCAAAGTAATTCCTCACAAGGCAGCCTAGGGACCAGAACTGCGTTCGAGCAACTGCATATCCTTTATCCGTACGGTGCCCCCAGAACCCGAATATCATATTGGCACTGGAACTAAAACCCCTGACTAGACACTCTGTAATAATCATAACTTTTGATCTCGAGTCTTGGGGGGGGGGCACTATCCCAAGTCTTGGGATAGCCCCCAATAGTTACTATTAGCTACCTTGAACTTCTAGAACATAAACTACTCCTTCTCAGCGTCCTGTATGTCCTGTATGTCCTGTATGCATGTACCGCACCAGTACTCGCAATGTCGAAGCGTTTTTAAAAAAGACTACTATTGCATACCACCAAAAATGTGTCCCTTTTTCTTCGATTTGGGCGGTACGCTACGCAATAACAGCCTTTTTTTAAATAAAAATTAAAAAACGCTTCAACATTGCGAGTACTCAAGTATGATACTTCACTTGCGCGCCTCAACGCAATGTCATCTATCACCCACCCCAATGCTCTGAACCAGCCAAACCCGAGGGGAAGACGGCAGCATAATGCGGAGTTTCGGTTCCTTCAAGGCCCCGTCCGGCACACAATATATTTTCACTACGGTAGTGCGCACCGAGAAGAGCCTAAACCAACTTTTTTTTTATTTATCGCTTGGTCTCATCCCCCAGCGCGCCGCACCGGAGCAGAGCGGGCCACCACATCGCAAGCAAGAAATAGCAGCAGAACCCAAAATGCTTACTCGAGTACAGTGTCCACGAACCTATCATAATATAACTTGCACCCCCCCCAATAACCAAAAATACAAAAGAAAAAAAGAAAAAAAGGAAAGAAATAAACTCTTAGCTATTTTACAATGGCTATTTTCTACGAGTCTTACTCGAGCAAATAAGCCAGATTAGGAGAAAACGAGCCCTCCCCCCCCCCCGACAAACGCGCCAAATCTGGTTTCCACTGAGCCAATTGCAGTGCAGTGATGTGCGAACGCATCCAAATTCAAAGGGACCCCCAGAGAGTAAGTAGACCATCGAGCCTAGGAAGACAATTGCCATTAGACATACATACGCTGCCACCCTCAACTTCACTTCGTCTAGAAGTACCTGTACCGGAGCGCAGAGTAATGGCGTTGCCGGTAGTCGCTGAATACGCGGTGGCCTATTCTCAAGCTACAGTACCGGAGTCAAACTAACTACGGAAGCTATCATACAGGTAATATCTCGTCAATCCCACTCCAGTCCACAATCAATCCACGAACCCACATTCGATAAGGTATTGTATGATAAATCGCCTTACCCTAGCTAGAGCTGTTCTAAAACCCGTAAACCTGCTACCTGCCACATCACTCACTACCACCCCTCTCATCCCCCCATCCTTCCATCCCCATCACCACCCCACAATTCCTAGGAGCAACACACAGATCTCACGATCCCTCACTCACCACCAAAACTGCACCATGAGCTGTTCATTTATTCATCCATATCAGATCCAGAGCTCCTCCCCAGATTCCCATCCCATCCAGCTCGCTTGCTCATCTTTTCAACGTTCAAGTAATACATTCATTCATCGGTACCTACATACCCTACATACCCTACTTTCCCTCCGAGCCAAGTTTTCACAGATAGCGCCCGGAAAATATGCAGTTGATCGATGCGATCTGTTGACGAGACACTGGACTTTTGCTTGATGTGCATTTATGTATGCATACACACCCATGCCCCACAAATTCATCATGGTAGGGCGAAACCTGTTGCCCTCGTCTATTGACTCTCAAAAGTCACATTCCATTTCACTCTACTTGCACACGGCAGCAAAACAATTTCTCCACCCCCCAAAACAATTTTAATTCTTTATAAACCTTCAGCTCTTCACCCCCCCCTCAAACACACTACACACCAAACCACCCCGGACCCGGGCTGGACGAACCGCTCCAGGACTGACCAACGGACTACGCAGCCATGACTTGTAAAAAACAGCAAAACGGAAAGGAATGGGATAAAAACTCAACAATAAGAAAGAAAAAACGATCGCCGCATTAACTCCGGAATTCCCCACAACAAAACAAGACACTACCGACCACAGCGCACAGGATATCCTCCACTCCGAACAAACGCGCGCGCAATGGTCAGTTTGAAACTAGCGAACTGGCAAGAATAAAAAGCAAAGCACAATGTAAAAAGGTTGAAAAGGATCGAAGGATGATGTAGAAATAGATAGAAAGTTCCCACCATTTATTCATAAATCGTTGAAAATGAAAGAAAAAAAGCTGCCAGATGTTTAACATGTCGAGCAAAAGAGACTATGCGACAGAGCAAAAACTGAGCCAGTGAAACGAAAAGCAGGACAGCAAAAATGAGCGATTGATAGGGTTTGAAAAATGAGAGCAAATGTTGTGCCCCGGTTCCTATTTGTGAATTCAAACTAGACATCGGACAAAACAAATCAAGAATCAGTCGTAAACAAAAAAAAATTGTGGATATAAAACCAAGAACGCTGTTAACACATCATTTCGAGAAATCTTCTGTCGAAAAAAAAACAAAAAAACAATAGATCCCAATTTCATTTAAATTGCCGAGTCGTGAAAAAAGACCTCATACGATAAGGTACCCCACCCTAGCACGGAACTTCAACTAAAGGTCGCGCCCCTCGCTGGACTGGGTGTATATCCTGGATAATGGGGATCTCGAGGATCGAGGCCCGCTCTCCGGGAATGGGTGTTATAAGTGTGAGATCGTGACACGCCAGACGGTGCGAATGTCTCGGAACCGAGTTTAGGAGAATGATTGGGCGAGTGATGTGGGTGATGGCGCACATGTGGTCGTGGTGGTGTGCTATGCGGCGAGTGCGGCGAGTGCGGGTGATTGCTTGGTGGCGATCCGAAGCGCGAATCGACGGTACTGCTGGCAAAATAGGGCATTCCAGTAACCTCCTGGACAAACTCTGGGGGCAGAGTAGTCCCATGAGGCTCGGCGGGGTGGATCGAAGGAGATGTCGAGCCAGGAGCCCGACGAGATTGATAGTGATGAGGGACGTGTGGTAAGGGACCGGTTGTGTGCGGGATAGGGCCTTGTGGAGTCGGCCCGGCGCCCGGGGCAACAGCATCATCCTCATGAACGTAAACCTCAAAGGTAAATCGTCTCCAATTGCCGGAGCGATCGTAACTACGATTATCAGTAGAAGAAAAAGGCCAAGATTTAGGAAATAAAACATACCCCTGATGGACTTCGGTCGCAGTGGGCATGCCCCCCGGACCTGGCATCTTCTTATCAGTGGGAGGTGTATCTGTTGATGGACTTGAATAGCCGGAATCACACGGAACATCACGTTGCATGCGTTGAGCTTGCTTTTCGATGCTAGGACTGGAGTGTCTCCGTCTAGGGCCGTGGCTACTATTAGGATTCAGAGGGTGAGAGGTGGGGTAGGTGGGGTGCTGAGGGGCCGAAGATGCATACACATAGGCAGATCTATTCATCGGCGTGGACGGAATGTCCTCCCCGACTTTTGAAGTCGTAGATGATGATCCTCTGCGTATCGGCGGTGATTTCGACGACTTGCGTTCCCGACTAAGCGGGACATCAGCATTCCTTCCCAATCCGTTACTCTCCCTCAGTCTTTCCCTCAATTCAGCCTGTTCCCTTATCACTTCCTCCTCTCTCTGCCTATGTTCCCTCCTCTCTTTCTCATGCCTAGCCTTTTCCTTTTCCTTTTCCCGTTCCCGTTCCCGTAACTTCTCCGCTATAGCAGCCTGCTTCATCCCCTCAGACACACCCCCAGATGTCTCCTCTGTCAACTTTCTTTTAATTTCCTCCAACTTTGCCTTCTCTGCAGCCTTGGTCTCAAGATAGCCGGGTCGCACCGCTTCCTGGGTAGGTTGTGGCTGTGACTCGGGGGGTCTCGGGATATCACGAGTTGACTGTGGGGGCGAATGTCTAGGCATATCTCTGGACGAAAGAGGGGGTTCTCTGGGAATATCACGAGCGGAACGTGGCGACTCCCTTGGAATATCACGGGCAGAAAGTGGTGGTTCCTTGTGATGATGCGATGAGGAACCATAAGAGGCCTTTCGCGGCGACTCTTCGGGGTATCGTTGGCTATAAGATTTGTGTCGTGAAGGTTGCTCTTCTGGGTAATGTGGATGACCTTCATATGATCTTGAAGCGGATTCGGAGTGCTGATGGCGATACGACGACGATTTTCTCGGTGATTCCCGAGGATCCTCAGCGTGTCTCGGTGATGGCTCCTCTCGGGTCCTCCTATCATCCTCCCTTCTCCTACTACTCCTGCCGTGTCCCCTCTCTTTATCTCGCTCCCTATCCCGATCCCTATGCCTCTCTTCCGACGACTGACCCCCGCTGCCCCCACTTTTGGACGGCCCAGCAGCAGCCGCCGCGGCCGCAGCAGCCTTCTTCTTCACTTCGTCGTCGTATTTTCGCCGGCGGCGACTGTCAATGAGTAACTCGTAGGCTTCTTGGACCTTTTGAAACTGTACCGCCTTCTCGGCACGAAGCGACTCGTCGTGCACCTTGTCGGGATGACATTGCAAGATGAGCTTTTTGTACGAGCTTCGAACGGCGGCAGGAGCAGCATCCTGAGGGATTCCTAGAATTGTGTAGGGATCTGTAGTCATGGTGATGGTCATGATTGCGATATACTCGGGTCAATGGTTGACAGGAGATATTATGATTACCTCTAGAGAGATGAGTACGGGCGATGAAGGCCAGTTTGACAAAGAGCGTTTGCTGTATGAAAATCAAGGAAAAAAAGGAAAAAAAAAGGAATAAACCCAATGAATGATTCAGTCTTTGATAATATTTTTGGTTTGGTTTTTTCGGTCGACCGGTTTGTTATTGCCGATGTGAGAGAAGGATCAAGTTGTAACCAGCGGCAAAATAGATTGACGATTTACCGAGATGTTGGTTCTAAATGAAAGAATGAACGATTATGACATTCGTCAAGGAAAACTTATTGACGATCTACGGCCAATAACAGAAAAATGGTTCGTCTCGCTTTCTTCCTCAGTTCCTCCGAGAAGGGGGCTGTGTTGTCTCGCGTTGAGTTGTAAGCGTATGTGTAAACGTGGCTGATATGCTGGGTAGTTCGCAGAACCGTGAGAAAATGACGACGCCAGGGGAAAAGAAGTGAAGAGAACACAATGGAAGTATCAAAAAAGAGAAAAATGGAAGAATAAGAAACCGACGGGCAAACTAGGCCAGTAGGGTTGAAGAGACGAATAAGTATAAGAGAATAAAAAAAATAAAAAAAATAAAAAAAAAGCTTTGCCCTTCGCCACCAATCACTCACTCACTCGATCGAAACTCGCTTGTTTAATAACAGGGGCGTTAACTCCGTTTCCGAAAGTAGGCAAACGGACAAACGGTCGGAATTTTAAAAGACAAGATCGAGCAGAGATAAAGTAGATTTGTTTCGAGGGGGTGAGTGAGAATTTAAAATGTAATGGATGGACGGATTGCAAGTTAATGCAACCGGGTTGATGAGGGGTGAGAGAAGGAGAGGTAGAGAGAGGTGAGGGAGATTTGGTGCTGACGAAGGTTCAAGTAGCAGGGAGGGATCAATGTTCCCAGCAACAACAACCAACGCGACAGATACACGCTGCAATGGAGGAAAAGCAGCGAGAAGTAGAGAGAGAGTGGGAAACAACAGCGAGGGAAGGGGAGAGCGAATCGAGAGGAGGTGAAGAGAAAGGACCGAGTTGTTTGGTTTCGGTGTTGAAGAAAGAGGAGAGAGTGAGGGGACAGTGGAGCGTTCAGGGGGAATGGGAGGAAGAGTAAAGGGCGGGTAACAACGATCACTTCTTTCACTTTTCCTTACTCCCTGCTTGGTAGAGGTGGGTGGGTAGTGGTGTGTGGTGGAAGACTGACAGACCAGCCGAGCGGGGTTCGAAGGGTACTCGAGCACCAAGACCGAAACCAAAACTAAAGCCAAAAACGAAGATGTGTACCGATAGAGAAGGAGCGAGATTACAGAGAAGCAGTACCGGTCGAAGGATATCTAGGGAATCTAGTGGGAATAACGACGGTACTCGACTACAATGGAATAATACTACCGTAGCCCCATCGTGCAGCACTAAAACCCACTCCACACGAGTACTGTATGATACCACGCGTACCAAAATGCGGCAGCAAATCATAAAAAGGCACCTCACGCAACACACAAAGAAGGGAAAAAATAAATATAAAATCTATAGCGCGAGCAAGAGCCCGACGAAGAAAGGGGCGGGAGAACAGGAAGGGTTGGTGAAAGCAAGGCGATAGTGCTGTGAGAACTAATGGACGGATCCCCATCCAGGAGAGATCATGAGTGATGCCGGAATTCGAGTAGATTCCTTTTTTTCTCACGCTCTCCCCCTTCTCCCAGCCAAAAAAACATCCACCAGTCTCCAATGCAGGAGGCCACAGACGAATTAGACGACGGTGAACCCAAAGTTCGAAAAAAGCGTTAGACCAAGACATCATCGACCATCCATACTCTCGCATCTGCACTTCACTGACCCTTCGCAGGGAAAGTTACACCGAAGAAGTAGAAGTAGAAGACAGGACAGGATTCCAAGGCCCTTCTCCAATCGATGGACATGCCATGATTGGCTCCACAGCGCCCTGCCTGCCCTTCCTCACTTTTCTCTTCCCTCCCTTGCTGAGAGGCTCCCCCGCACCCACACCGCAAAAAAGCATGATCTCGATTCCCACTAGTGATGAGTTGTTCAAGAAGGCTATTCTCCCATCCACCCATCACCCATCTATCCACTGGCATCCCAAACGATCCACTCGTCCATTCAGAGGGATGGGAGGAAAATGTATTGCATTCAAACAACGATAATATACCCAATATGGAAATTCCTGTTTACCATAGCTAAACCACTCAGCCAGGTGAGGGAAAAAAAGAAAGCATGTATGATAGGATTTCGAAAACAAAAACATTACACCACGGGCGGGTAAGAGTAAACTAACATCGCCCATCTGACATCTCATCCCAATCCAGAATCCTTCTACCGTAGTAACTGCATCCTTGGCATTAGTGGGGGAAACAGGAGGAGGGCGGGGAAGGGTCGAAAGGAGCGAGCGGAGAAGGGGGTACGAGTGCTGGTGCTCTCGCTCGTACGAGTACAGCACAAGTGAACAAAGTTAACTGGGATGATGGGTAAGTGGCTGTGATAGGCGGTCGCTTGGGAATTCCTGATGATACGGGAATATACGTACCCATGAGAACGGCAGGGCGCATCATCACCTCCCCTTCCCATTCAAAGAATCAATCAAGAATCCGATCGCGCGAGGGTACCGGTAGGAGCCCAGTTTGGGCCACAGTGGTATTTGCTTCAGAATCTGTAGAGCACCGCACAGCAGCGTAAATCATGAGAGTGAGTTCATCCAATTCACGTCCAGCCACCACCCGTTTCCTCCTCACTTCCCATGATGTGATACTGTGGGCACCGGAACCGGTGTCCCAACCACACCCAAGACCAAACTCGCTCACGAAATTCCAAATGATGATAAGCTAGCAATGGAAACCCTCAAGCGACAAGTCCCGTGGCGATAACAAACCATTTATCTAAACTACCGATATCACATCTCCTTCTCGAAGCATGTCATCCCCCCTCCTCCCTTCCCCCATCTCCTCCTCACTTGCCCCTCCCCCCATTCGAGTAAATTCTTCAGAAAAGTGCTGCGACAAAACCTCAAAAGAGTGAAAAAGAAAATAAAAATGAGAAGCCCCACATGACCCTATTAGGGACAAAAACCAATAGCTAACGTATCGCAACCCCGGTACCAGAACAACGCATCGCATAAAATGCCCTAACTAACTTGAGCGACTCTCGCAAGTACCACCACCATCAAAGCGACCGCCATTCCCCAAATAGTTATTTATTGATGGTCCTGGTAAACTTTACCCCGCAGAGAGATTGTTTCGGGCCGAGCCTGTTTCTGGGACAACGGTGGGGATGAGGGCCGTGTGATAAAAGGTTCGGGATTCGATGAGGATTAGGGATTAACCGAAGAGGGGTCAATCGGAATGACGTTACGCGAGACTGTGATCTGCGCGTGACTACTATTACGGTGTTTGGACGGATTAATTAATTGTTTCTGTTTGGTTTTGGCCACGATTCTCCGAGAGCTCAGCCCGTCGAAGCAGAGTGTCGTGACTTGTCATACAATAGCGGCTGGGGAGAGGGAGCAGTGAGGCGAAAATAAGGGAAGGGGTAACGAAGGGATTGTTTACTCGAGGAGAAGCATAACCTGAATTCTACTATTTTTAGAGAGGAATAGGTTATCTGCGGTAGATCCACCACCGCACAGCACCGTGCCTGAAAGTACCATCCACAGCCCGATGCCATCTTATCCCCATCCCATCCCGCTATTCCAGCATGGCCCCCTACTATAAACTGCAGTGCAGACCCCCTACAAAAGTTCAAACTCACCGCCCTACCTAATTGCCAGACCTACCAACCACGGGGGGAGAAATGTAACATGACCACCCCAAGTATCCACCCACACGGCCACCCCTCCACCGAACATCCCCACATCTTCTTCTTCCCCCCAGAGCACGGTATTGTGCCGGGCACTTAAAAGCTAACCAAAACCCAAAGTGATAAACAATTTTCGAAAATTCCCAACCACAACTACATCCATCTTTAAGATGTGGCTTCATATAAGTGCTCGGGGGGACACATTCTAATCCTATATTTTCCGATTTTCACCAAGTGCAATACTCGTGGAGATATCGTAGCCGATTTCTTTTTTCCAAATACCCATGCATGGGTCTCTTTGTAGCCCCAAGTTTCCCATGTATTATGTAAACAAAGCTAACTACCCATGAATGTCGATTTCAAGTGCCCCGCATCATGCCCCCGACCTAGGCATGCGTTGAACAACTGTACAGTACTACCTTGGCAATAAAGGTAATGTTGGTATCCCCCCAGTTTCCAGACAAAGCAATACGAGCACAGCTAGCAAGCAACAAAGAATGGGAAAAAATCGGGGGGGGGCTTTTCAACGGGGAGTTTAGCCCGGGAGATCCACATAGTTGAATGTTAGGCACAGGAATTTTCCACAGAGTTTGAATACCTGAGCTCAGAGGGTGGAGGTCGAAGTCCTCGTCGAGATCCCCAATATGGATGGGATTTTGCATGGTGACGAAGTGGACTATGATACTTGTAAGGCAGCTTAGGGCTTCTGCGTCAGTATTTAGGGCAGACGACTGGCACCGGAAAAATTCGTAATGATAAAGTCTCTATGGCTGCCCCTCATATTGTGAGAGTTTGGAGACGGAATTTGTCACTGTTGTTTCTGGTGTAAGTTAGGAGCGGACTGAAAAGGGACACTTGTGTTAATTGGCGCTCACTTATCAAGCATCTAATTTCCTTTTTTGAGCTAAACCGCCGATGGGTAGTGCAATTACTAGTAAATCTGTTACTCCTTGGGTGTAGCAGGGCCATAACATTACTAGATTTAATCAGCCCAAACCATGTTAATTTGGAAACTCATGAAAAAATAACGAAACCTTGAATTACCCTTGCATCGCCGCAAGTGAAAAATTCCTTTGGACCCTTCGGTAATTCACTGGACAATCGTGGGGTAAGTACTGTTACAGGATCTTTTGAGCCTAGGGGTCATGGTTGCTAGATTAGGGGAGCTTGATGTTGGCCATATTTGAGGTTGGTGACACCACGGCGGTGGGGGAGTAGCTTGCATACGTTTCATTTGGCACCAAACCCCCAAAGCCACTGTGCAGACTAGACCAGGCCAGGCAGGACTACACAACGGACCAAACCTAAAAAACCAAACTCATATCATAATATTACCATACAGGTATCCTCAACAATATGATAATAACAAAAAAAACTACGATACGCTAGCACACCAGCATGTCATATCTTCACCCAGGCACGCATGGCAAGCGTACCTACAGTAAGGCATCAAGACAAGCAGTGCTCGAGCAGAGTAAACCAAAGTGAAGCAGTGCAAATCCAAACCCAAAATATAGCCACCACGTCCCGCTCCTCATCGCATGTCATCGCATAAGGCTACCGATATACAAGAACGATAGGTGTAGGCTATCCATACAGCCCTCCAAAGCAATGATAGTAGCGACGGTATACGTCGCGTTTCCGGCAGTTGCCCTGCCCAACAACCCGACAGCCTTGCTAGACCGTGGACACCGGAGCACCCTAAATAAGTAATACTCGCGCCTTACTCTTCATAGCCCGTGTAAAAGTTCCACGTACCGTATTGTGCAACTGGATTCTGTAGTGCAAGATAAGGTGAGACGGAGCTTGAGCTAGTATGTGAATTTAGGCTAGTTTATTATATTATGTTTGGGGTTTGTAAAGTAGTTGTTTATAGAGATTTGAGGTTGCTTTTTTTCTTTCTTTTTTCCTTCTTCTTCTTCTTCTTTTTGAGGCGGAGAGGGGAGGATTGAGCGGAATGTGCTAACGTGGAGGCGATCCGGGGGTGGCTGATTGGTGCTTGTCCGCTGGTCCTTTCGGTGAATAGAATACCAGTGCCGTACTGTACTAGCACAGAACATTAGCAGAGCACTGTGCCATACTGGTATTGTACTCGTATTGGCCCTCACCGCGTCGTCCGCCGTCCGAGTCAAAAAGGGGGCGCCGTATAGTAAAGTAAGGCAACGTCCACCATATTATAGAGTACTCTAGTCTGGCACCGAAAGCGACCCAAGCTACTATATCTAGGCTTTCACATCCTATCACTTTATACTTTAACGAAAGAACGAACGGGCGACCCGCTCCGTAGGTGTAGTTTATTCTTCCCCACGACATGTCCAATCGTCTTGTGTAGAGAAAATGGCTCTTTAGCACTCCATGAGGTAAGGTAGGGCTCAAGTTAGGTTGAGCGGCGATCATATCAAATCAGGTCAGAAATGGCTCATTGAAGTAGTGAATGAGAAGGATGTTGTCGAGATTAAGGCTGAAATGCTCAATGTGATCTACTATGGCATGTGCGCGATGGACCGGCTTGCGGCATTACTCGTAATGCCCTGACGTTTGTGAACGCAACTGTTATTGCATATGGGCGGAAAGACAGGCGGAGCCCCGGGATTTTGCTGGTATGCAATAGCAATTGTGTTCACAAACGTCAGGATATCACGAGCATGCTGTGGGAATTAAAGATATTGCGGTATCTTAGGACATTAGCTCTGAGTGATACTTGAGCGGAAGGTCTAGCCATATAAAATCAGGCCTATATCTACATGACTAATTGAGGTTGGAATGCTTATTTAAACGAAGACTGGCGTAATAATATTATGGCATTATACTAGTAGTGTTCCTTTCGAATCTGCAAATGTGGAGGAAAACAGTTATTGCACTATTTTCTCCTTTATGATAATTCCAGTAGGTTCCAGACTCAAGACGCAGTATTTGGAAGCGCCACTCACCCCGCACGACGCCCAACCTTCGATAAAACAAGTTTCAAGGATTGGAGCTTCTTGCACAGTACCAGTTAATAGTGCGAGTGCAATGGGAATTAAAGCAATTTACAGAGGAAGTCATCCTCTTTCAACACTTGATAGATAGTAGGCTCACACTCTGAAAGCCTCTCGAAAACGCCCCACCGGATGTTTCCACCTTAGCCTACCCGGACCACGCCCCCCATCTACCTAGTAAACCAAACAAATATGGTGAAGCACCCCACCCAGCCTAGCCTTCAGCTATCTCCCGTACCTGTATAGCCAGGCCGTATAACACAACACCCCCGACGCACACGCAGCACTCACTACGGTACCGGTATCACCATCGCTATCGAACTGGACAAAAGGCATCCTACCAGTCACACTCCAACACAAAAGCATCCAAACTCACATATACCATTGTGCAAAAGCAAAACCCCCCGTCCCGCATTCCCGACCGGCTCAATACCACACAGCGCCACATCCCGCAGGAATGCATTACTTACATCAAGCAATCACCAAGAATCACTCGAAACTGACTCCGTGCTTCCTGTTGCCATACCGGTGTGCGATCGGCACTCAGACGGAGAAGTGGTAATACTCGAGTAGATAACGGTCGAGAATACTCATCGCGACAGCTACCATCGATGCATAATAAGGAAGGCATAACTCAACTATATACTGTAGTTTATTAGTTCGGTCCAGCTATTACCACTAGGATCTCAGCAAGGAATTAGGAAACAAAGGCTATCGCACATTTAGCCTAGACTAGGACCGGGCTTGAAAAACAGAGCTGAAAGAAGCATTGGGAGGGGGGAAAGAAACCATATACAAACGCTCCCTTCCACTCCCCACATAAAATGCAACCAAACAAATAATTAGCCATCTGGAAAATTTGACCGCGTCTTGCCCCAATGTCCACGTATGACACCGACTGACCAACCAACCAACCAGGGCCACAGCGCTCTATGACCAACAGCTACTCGTCAAGCGGAAGTCTTCATGAAGCTGGAATTCTCATTTGTCTGTGGAACGGGCCCCCCCCCCTCCTCACACACTGGCCATCATCCCCAATCCTGATAATCTCCGTCCGAGAGCGAAAGCTCCCGCCTCGTGAAGACTTTTTGCCGAGTCGCTGCTGTACTCGAGTACTCGTACTTTGTAGTGCGCCCTCGGGGAGATATTGAGTAGACTGTCTTAAAACGCGGGTTAAATCTCATCCTTCCTTTCCCCCTCGCATGCACAGTACGGTACATACTGGTGCTCGAGTATACATATAATATAATATCGCAGAACGGTTCTTATCACTTTTTCCCTCTTGTTGAAATGGGTAGCGCTACCTTACCGGTGAGGTCCTTGTTGAATAGTGTATTATGCTAGATTGTAGTAGTACTGTGTTAGTGCAAGTACGGTAGGTCTACGTGCAGATAGACTGTATTTGAGTACGGTACTTTGATTTGCTTTGCTATTCAGTGCGGTCGGGCCGGTGGGTGAGTGGGCGTGCGGGCCTGCGCGGGGTTTGGGTAGCGTATGTATGCACGATGGATGGCGGAGTATCACAGTATGATATTGGTATCATAGATTTTTTGTCGAGTCCCGGGGTGGTGGGCAGGTAGTTTTCTTTGGCTTAACGTCGGATGTAGTCTAGTGCTTGTACCCTACTTGTGCTTGTGCAGGGGCACAGTCTCTGCATAGATTTGTATCTGTATCCGAGAAACATTTTGAACACAATTTAATCAAGCTTTGTTCGATTTAATTTGTTCGGGTCTGCTCAGCTACCATCTCATACCATGCTGTACCTAGCCTCCGCACGCGCAAAAGGAGAAGGGGGAAAAATATCGAAATCCGATCAAAGACGTATACGAGCAAAGGGATAACTGGGAGTAAGAAATTGACTTCTCCCCCTCCTCTCCAGTTGTCCCACCGATCCCTACCGGGATTCACACATAAAATTACCGTATACGGAAAGTCCACCACCGTACATGTCTAGTCCATATCCGCTTCGGGCTGCCTTTTCCCGAATAGACTACTGTAGCAACGAGGGAAGAGAAGAAAAAGAAAACCAAGCAGGACAGGAAGGAAAGGGAAAGAATAAGGGGGGCACACCGACTGCACGGTCGCCCTCTATCCGATAGGTTGATAGGTTAATGCCGTATCGTAGCGGCCTATCAAATCGAATCAAATCATGAAGGGAATAGATCCCTCGACGAGCCCGTCCGCTAAAAATCAAAAGAAAAAATATCACCGCAATTAGTATTCGAAAACCGGTTACTAAGAATCTCGACCCAATCCGAATCCTCCCCAGGTAACACCCTTTTTCCCTCTTTTCGGGGAAAGGGGAAAAGCGGGGGAAAGAGAGAATGACAGCTCAACTCACCCAACTTGCTAGCGATAGCCCAAACCGGCAGATATCTCCTTATTTCGTGCAATGCAGGAATCTCGTCAGACACCTTGTTTGCATCGCTCCACAGGCAAACAACTTTGCCGTCCAAGCCCCCTGTAGAATCGCCGCCCCCTTCGCCCTCGCCATTGTTGTCAACACTTTGCTGCTTCTTTCTTAGTGACCTTAGCTCTGTAGTTGTGACTTTGTTAGTAGAGGACATGGCTCGCGAATTGCTATTCTCGCCTTTCCCCCGGTCCTCCCCCTTCTCCCAAGTGAGCTCCACACTCCACCCTCGTTCCCAATCTCTGCTCCAGAGCCGCAACTCTCTAGTATTCGGGAACCCCGGAGTGGGGTCCCCAAGGGTTGGTGATTTGGCAAGCTTTGATTGTCTATTATTATACTTCCCGATGGACCTGCTTAAGTTGCCGTCTGCGGGCTGTTCCCCATGGCCGTTTAGAACCTCAATCCCGACTGGCTTGTTAAACAGCAGCTTGCATGCCCGGGTATTTCTTCCCGAGAGCGTTATCGTCGCTTTCCCGTCCCCGGTCTTGGTGACATTATAAGAGATCCAATCACCGAAGTCGTGCTCGGGTGGCACACCACTAGGCGCCTGTGGCACAACTCTCGGTGCCATCCCCTTCCAAGAACATTTACGCAGTCCAAGTTTGAGCTTGTCAGCTTGACATAAGTTAGCTTTACCTTTTGCGCTGGGGATATATTCTGAGACAATTCTGTCAATATAATCCGGGTGCCCGACGAGATGGACGTTGTTTTCTCCTGTTTGGAGATCTACCGTTTGCTGAAAGTAAACCTTTAATCTCGCATTTGGCGAGAAGGGGAAAGCTACTAAGTTGTAGATGGATGTCCCAACGAAAATCACGAATATAAACAACGTGACGTGGTAGGTGATACGGTGCAAAAAGGGCGCCACTGGGAGTAATAAGATTATCGAAAACGCCCCAAAGCCCAATAATACTGTGAGCATGCCACTTCCATCAGCCCCGGTCTGCGCCAGCGCATTCCCCAAGAGGAGTGCCACTGAGCCAGCCAATACTAGCTGTAAAGGCACAGCCACCAAGAATTGTAGAATCCATGTCCATGATGGTAGGTCCTTGCTCCATCCCTGTTCACCCCCATAGACCGCCTCATCCTTCTCCTCAACCAGAATGTCCCCACTCTCGTGATCACCACTACCGAAACGAGGGTTCCTATGAGGGGCAAAGGACAATGGTCTATTAGGTCCACGAAAAAGAGGTGTCTCTTCGGTTGCATGTTCATTGGCATCGTCATCCTCGTTGACAACAGGGTTGGAGACATTCTCCGACGCTCCGGTCTGGGAATGTTCTTCCGAAGGAGATGTCCGATCATCTCCACTAACAGCAATTTTAATTTCACCCTTCTTCTGAAGTGCGGTCATCTCCAAAAGGGAGATAAAAGCAGAAATGGAGATCCCAGAGTAGAAGACGAGAACCCAGTATCCGCTGCCCAAATGCGACTCCCCGATAGTCACAGCGACACCAATCATAGCCAGGAGCCACAGTAGCCATTGCTCGAGAAATCCATAGCCTCTAGCTAATGCTGTGGGTCTAACTGCATCTGCGCCCCGGAGGATCACCCATGCGATGATCCACCAGGTGGATAGGAAACAAATCCAAACGGAATATTGTGAGGAATAAACAACCATTGGGTTGAGCTTATTGATTAGGAAGGCCATTCCCACAACACCGGCACTGGCTGCAGCGAATGCTACTGGAAAACGGAGTACCCCACGCCATCCCTGGGTCGTTCTCGAGGCGATGGAGTCTTCTGGTGGGGGTGGTATATAGGCTGTGTTTGAAAAGAAGTAGAACTTGTCGGAATGACGAAGAGCCCACATGGTTACCACCATGACAACAACCGGGACGACAATCAACGTGATGGTGAGGGCGAAGATTGTGTGTAGGCGGAGCACCGGGAAAGCTCGACCGAAGACTAATGACCATTAAAATTGACCTGAACTCCGGGGTTAACTGGGATCATACGGTCAAACCAAACAGCATTGTGACCTTCTCCTGCGCTTCCGTTCGGTGAATCGAAGACTTTGCTAGTGTCTTCAGTCATGGCTCGCAGCGTGGCCAAAGACCCGCCAAGCATGTGCCACAGTGACCTTTTGCTTGCTGGGCCAACGTTAGAGGGTTACCTTGGGCGCAATTCCATTGTGGAGGAAACCTACAGTGTCTGGTGTCGTCTTCCGTGGTGTGGTACCGACTCCTGGGTTGATAAAATGCTACATCAAGACCCCTCATTCCAAGGTTCTCAACGAAGACAGAGTAGTCTGTAGCGCTCCTGCGTATAGGAGAGATAGGTTCATTAACTACTGATCTGTCTTTACGGGAACGAATCTTATACCTGATAAGCCCGGCCTTAAAGCCGTCACCGCTAACAATAGTTCCGAAAGGTCTCTTTGCCTTTTTGTAGTATTTCGTGACTTCGGCATCAGTGGATCTGAAGAGGGTTGCTCTCCCGCCAGCGCCAGCGCCTTCCAAATTCAAAAACGAATCTGCAACCCCAGATTTGTTAGTAGTGCAGCCCAGGAGCGCCTCTGCGGCCGGCTAAGACATGAAGAATGATATCGTACGTGGTAGCTTAGCCACAGAATGCATGGCAAATGCTCTTGCTCCGTTCTAGATCCCCAGAAGGTCAGTGAACACTTGTGGGGCATTGCGGTAGGTTCTACTAACCAAGTAATCCTCTTCTCCATTATTCAACAAGGCTACCAATCCGCGTTTAAGTCTCTTCCCTCCTTGGCTTTCGGGGCGAGTAAACGATTTGATGATTTGCAGAATCGAAACGACGGCGGTGCCATCGTCGGTTGCGCCTAAGGTAAACAAGCCAATCATTCAGCACACATCCAACCAATTCCATCACAGGAGCCGTGCGCAGTGGAGAGAATTTCTACAGTTTGGTGCCGTGGATATACGATAACAGTGATTGAAAGAGTGGGCACAAACCATAACCAGTGGAGACACTATCATAATGGGCACTGACAAGTACGGGTGACAGTTTGTTGGCGGGCAGTTCTCCATGGATATAAACAATTATATTGGTTCCTTCAAAGTATACCTATAGTGATGTCACCACAAATGTTAGTTTGCGCCACATGCAACTTGGGCGAATCAAAATAGTCACGGCCCGAGATACCGTGAGGTCTTCACGCCCGGCACCGACAAATGTGACATTACTCCCGGGCTTCCCCGGAATCCCGTCATCGAATAGATCTACCGTCCCCGAATATTCATGGCCGGATGATTGGAGTTCATTCCCGAATCCTGCGACTCCGTTCCGACTCAATATCTCTTGAATCCTCTCCAGCAGGTACGCTCGAACATCGTCATTCGGTCGACTATTGTACGGATGAAACTCCCTCGCCAATACCTCCAGATCGCTCCAGGCCTCCTCAATATCTACCCCCCAGTAATCCAATTCTCGCTTTTTCGCCACCGCTGGTGGCTGCCGATCGATGTACAAGAGAGCGGAAAATAACGAGACGTAAGTGATAACTGCGAGGAGCGTCACGGAGAGGGGGTTGAAGCCGAGGATCGACTTGACGCGCGTCATTTTAGACTAAAAGAATATCGCCCTGCTTGAAGGGGGTGACGGTATACGGAGGCTGTGGTGAAGGCCGGGAGGAGAAAGCTGAGGTAGTGGGAAGAGCAGAGAGACTTGACTGTGGAGTGGTGACACGGCGATAATGCAAGGGGCAAGAACAGCTCGGGACGATCCAGCTGAAGGCTTGCAGGATGTTAGGAACGGGAGGTCAAGAGGACCATCCCGGGGTGAGTGGCTGGGGATGGCGGGGTCTGGTTTGGCTCTCTATGGTGAATATTATTGTTGGAGTGGGGAGAGCGAGGGTAGTGTGGGGTAGCGGGATGAAAGGAGTGGATAGAGGGATGGAGGGTTAAAGATGAAGAAATAGTCAAAGAGGGGGGAGGAAGCAGTCGAAATGTATGATATCAAAGGGAAAGGGAGGGTCGAGGTTAGTTGGTAGAATCGACGGGGGGTCAAAATTACGCGACCCTAGACCTAGAGCCCGGTAGCTAGCGTTGCAACGCATGTACGTGTATCGGTACTAGGGTATGGACCTGGGTAATCGAACGGGTAGGGATTAAGAAAACTATGGGTATGCATAGTTTTCCTAATCCCTGTCTGTCCGATCACCCACGCCCATACCTGAGTACCTCGACTCAAGAAAGTATATGAAAATTTAACGACAACAATATTGATAAAAGATAATAATAGGATTGATAGAGGAAATGAGTGGTGCACTACTCACCAGCGCTTATCCTCTCAGGAATGCTCCTGGCTAAACCATTGAAGAAATCAGAGTCCAACAGCCTAGAGTATCAATGTAGTGAGAGTCTTGACAGTAATGAACTACGGAAGTTATTTGGAGTTGAGTAAGGGTACATGAATTGCAACGCTGGCTACCGTGCCCACGGTTGCATAATTTTGACCTCCGCCAATGCCATAGTAGAGGAGCTTTCATAGATTATCACTCGAGGGCCGGGATGTATTGAGTGTTGGAAATGGCAGTTTAATGGCTGCACTTGGTGCAGGGCGTGCCCGCACTCTGTGTCCGCCGTGGTATAAGTATGCACCAGTCAAAGGACGCCCAAGCTATGATATAAAAATGTTTTCACCCCTGTCTTTCTTTCTTTCCTTCTTGTCTTCCCTCGCTTTCACACCTTCCTTCCTGAACCTAACTTTCCTCAAGTCTTTCCTTTCCATCAATTGCAATCAATCACGATCTTCATCTCCACTTAAGCGGTTTCACCCCACTGCGTAAAATCCCCACCGTAAATCATTACGTCCTCAGCCTTTATTTTCAACAGTGCGCCGGGGTTATACCACCGAAGAGTGGGCTTCCCTGGCGCTAACAGGGGATACAGGCAGAGCAGCAACGGGCACGAATTTCCCCCACTTCCTGCTGTGTTTGTAACCATTGTGCCCGCCCATATCCACTCAAGCATGCATATCTTCCCGCGCACCTCCATCACACTTTCCACAGCTTGTCGCTGTTGTTCCCTTTGTTTTTGTTCCCATCTAACCCGTATCTTCTGCCCGCACTGCGATCGTGCTACTAAGAATTCCGGGTTAGTTAACAAAATCCTAATAGTGGGAGCCAATTTTGTTGCTAACCCAGATGTGTATTTTACAGCTATCAGGTCGAACGAAACACGCCACCCCACTTTCCACCGTTATTAGCGGCCTTAGAGGGGCCGCAGTCTTGGCCGTGGGACAAATTTGGGCCCAAAATCTTGCCCAGGCCGCGAAGAATGACCACCAAGGGGAGCGAATTACCGCTCTACTTGCTGAAAACTCGCAGCTGAAGCTCGGGTACCGCACCGAGAGGACCCGCTTAGTCAAGAACTGGCTAGGCAGAAGGAAGAGTTACTCGGGGGGTAGACCGGGACGCCGCAGGCAGTGATAACTAGTGCACTTTGGGTTAGATTTTCTTTTCCTGCTTCTACTTTTCTCCTATTCACCTGTCTAAGTTCTCTTCTCTGTTTTTCCTACGATTTTTGAGAAAGTGCAGAGGGGGTTACCGTATTAGAGCTGGATACACAGAGGATATTATCCAGTTTTCCGCCAGGGCCAGGGGTGGTTTAAGGCTGTTGCTGTGAAACTGAATGAGTAGTTCTCATGGTCGCTCTCGAACAACCTCTTACTCCTGCTACTTTCTAAACAAACCTTAGAAGAAACCTATGCTGTTCTATCACTCCCGCCACACCGGACACAGTTGAATCAGGGGCCGGAAAGTGCCCCCGAGATGGACTACTGGCGAGATGCCAAGCGCAGGTGTTTTATATGTCATGCTCAGACCCCCTGGAGCATATAAACTAGAGTGGACAAGTAAAGAGTCTTGAGGGGTTGGCCCACTCGGTTCGCAGTATATGCGGGGAGACTGTTTCTGAAGAGGACCACCGGGATAGGATTAGGAAAAATGTTGCCTTATCACGTGGAAAACTATGCTATGCTACTGGGTTTGATAACCCTGATACACATCTGGCGAATGTTAAGACATATGTACGTAGGCTGGCGGGTTTGCGCCTAGAGGCAAGCAAGGGACTAATCACACCATTATACTTGGATTATCATGTGTTCAGACAAGACATTATGGCTAACTACTAGGCATGCAATTCTGCAAAATCTCTCTTTCTTTTTGAATTAGCTACAAACTCGTTTCTACTACTTTTAGCTATCAATACTCCCACTGGCCGGGTGGGGGGCAGCGGGGGTGTGCTGTTAGAAGGAAAGAGTGGTGGTAAGAGCTTAGGATCTATGTTGAATAAGGCAGTTCACATTGCTACTCTTGCCCCCTCGCCTCCACGCTCACCATGGGGTGTTAGAGGAAAAGGAGGGAAGAAGCAGAATTATCAAACAAATAATAATTTTCCCTTCTCATATACCCCCCTCCCTCCTATTCTGACGGAGATAAGAAGCCTATTGGTAAGTGTTGGTAGAAGCAGGACGGTGGCACTTTTTCCAGAATAGAAGGTGGTAGGGGGGGGGGGTCCTGACAAGCAGAAAGGACGCTAGAGATTCATTTTTTGGAAGAGTAAGATTTACATTGGCGATGAAGTATTTGTGGGATGAAGCATTTCTGGAGTTCCGAAGGGGGTGGGAAGTTGGTGGAGAGATCTTGAATGAGATTAAGGAGATCGAAGGAAGGGGGCGGTGGCCGAAGAAGTGGCTGGAGTCAGTACCGGAGTTTTACGTTTGTCCAGCCTCTAAATCGTTGTCTAGATTTTATTTCCTGGTACCTATTGCTAATATTTTGCCACAGTGTATTCCCTCAGCTACAATTGTTTGTAATTGCAGTGCTGAAGGTTATATTGGCCAATCTCAATCCACTTCCTGTGCAACCACCACTACCCCCACCCCCACCGAGTAGCCGGCAGGTTTTGTTTGCAGATAAAGAAGGTAAGCAAGGTGTCGGTAAATTGGTCAGGTCACGGCATGGAACTAAGGAATGTATAGATAGCGAAAGCAATGGTCAGAGAGTATTCATAACTATGGACCCAGCTACTGGAAGAGCTGAGGCGGTTCCAGGGGTGGGTCGTGCTAATGGAGAAGGGGGGGGAGGGACTAAACGTTATTAATGAGGCCGGATCGGAGCAGTCGTCAAACGATCGGAAGAAGGAGAGAAAGAGAGAGCTAGAATATTGAGAGATGCGAGGGAAGGGGCGTGAAAAGGAGCATGCGGAGCGCGAAGCCGAGGAGAAGAGAAGGTTGAATGAGCCAGATACCTAGAGGATCAGGGGGATCGTAGATTGGGTGTCCTTTGACTAGTGCGTACGTATACCACAGCGGCCTCAGAGTGCGGCCATTAAACTGCCGTTTCCAACATGGACTGTTGAAAGTCTGGGCTGCGGAGGTAATGATTTACGGTGAGGATTTGACGCAGTGGACTGAAACCGCTTAAAGGAGATGAAGATCATGATTGATTGTGATAACTTGATGAAAGGAAAGGATTGAGGAAGGTGTGTGTCAAGCAGAGGTGAGAAGGAAAGAAGAACAAGGGGGGTGAAAAAATTTTCAGAGCTTGCGCGTCCTTTGACTAGTGCGTACGTATACATCAGCGGCCACAGAGTGCGGGCACATCCCGCATCAAGTGCGGCCATTAAACTGCCATTTCCAACACGGACTGCTGGAAGGTGGCTTCCGTCCGAGTGATGGCCTATGTTACCTCTAGCTAGTTGGGAAGAAAATTTAAGCATGTCCTACTTGCGGTAGATTATCTAGCTTGGTTATGTCTTAGGGGCCCATGGAATGGAATTCGAAACTGTTGGATATTATGGGCTGTATGCGGGAGCGGGGATGCTTACGCATGGAGCTGTTTTGGCTTTCATTGGTAGCAGGCCTCTTTCGTCTTCGCAATCTCCTCTCTTTCTCTTACACATACAAGACTCCTCTTTCTAATAAACCTAACCAATCAAGCTAGTCTTACCACAACTCTTATTTTGCCTTTCTCATCTCTCTTCTTGTCTTTGGTAAAGCTACTCAGTGAACCTCCCGTACCTACTTAAGGGATCGGCAAACGCTCTGCTCCGGCCACTAATATGGGCCAACTTACTAAAGATATGAAATTTACGCTTGCTTAGCGGCTTCTTGAACAAGAGGAAGTTAATTTCACGTTACCAGATCAGAGAGGCCTAGCGCTTCTGGCACGTGCTGCGAGGGCCAGACTGGGGCGGTGGTGAAGCCACTCTTAGCGCGAGGGGATGCCTATCCTGATTCTTCGGATCAATCTAGCCTGAAACCACTATCGTATGCTGCCGAAAGTGGGTTACTGTATGTGAGTGTTGTGAAGGGACTGCTGGAGCGAGGGGATGTCAATCCCGTTTCGTCAGATAAATCCGCCCACACACGAAGTAGACAAGGTCAAACTGCTCATAGAGGAAGCTCCCAGAATGACCTAGTCACTAAGGCAAAATAGTCATATATTAAATATTAGATCAACTAGTTGTGTTAGTTCACTCTATCCTATCTATTCTTCAAAAAAAAAGACAATTCATGATTCTATACGCATCTGAAGTACATGGGGGTTCACATTGAGGGTGGTGAGCCGACAAGTGCCGTTGCTACGCCACGATATGATCAACTTTGCCACCCAACTGTAGCAATAAGCTGAGCGTCTGGAAGGGTTTCCCGGGGTTTCCATAACACACCCCTTCGAAGCAGCTATTCCCAGGCAATGGCTGTTACCATTTTAGTTTATGGAGTGCGTGCTATCGGTGTTCAAAAGGACCTTATCCCGCGCCCCATCCTATCCAAGCCTATGGATTCGTTCAGTGTCAAGCGGCTATGGGGCTAGCGAATTTGGCTAGAGCTGTTTATGGTAGGGTTTGCTTCTGTTGTCTTTTTCACCACAAACTCGTCCGGCTTATGGTTGATTGATTGGCCCTGCTGGTTTGTGGCAATATCTCGAGTTAGTCGATGGATCGGTAATGTTTCGTCGCTCCACCCCCCCGCGCTTACCATATTTGTCGGACTAGAGAGGGTGTGAAAGGAACAAAACAACCACGTGTTCGCTGTGTGTGCACTTCCACTGTCCCTAAGACTTAGCATTTCTACCGAAATTATGAATCCAATTCAAAAGAAAAAGTGCTTCTGCCCGTTTGGCCAGGAGCCGGGAGTGCTGGGCACTGTGGGACATACATAGAGCCATTCAGGCTCATCAAAGTAGGTGGTTTTGCAGCCGAAGACTTTCCCCAAGGAGAAAACGGAAAGGGGTGACATGAGGTTCTGTGGGGAACTACGTGCCTAGAAATCCTCATACCTACCTCACTCAAGCTATATTTAAAGCCCCATTGGGAGTGTTTCTTAGATTGGGAGATTTGTGAACTGATAGGTTTTCCTTGACTACTGCTCTGTGCCCACGCAACATTGGGTCTCAAGTGGTTGGGGTTATTTGCGAGTGGGGGTGTTGACAAATTTAGAGGCACGGCGGCGAAGGCACTTCCCCGGATCGCGTGTTTTCATTCGATCCTAATATCTCATACTATCAGTGTTTCATGCGGGATAATCTCCTATCCTTCAGCGAATTCTCTTCGCATCGTTCCTTCGTTAGGGGCCAGGAAGAAATACCCATACTGTGAGGACTTTTTTTTTTGCGAAGAGCTTAGAAACTTTCCCGCTTTTTCATTATTTAGAAACACGGTACCAGAATGCGGCTAGGTCGCAGGAAAAGTGTTTTTGGTGCCCAGACCATTTGTATCATACAATATCACTCGAACTCTTTACCGATTGGTGGTTTCATTATTCTAGTATGATACTCATGTGTTTTGTTAGTAGAGATTTATCATTTTAAACCCAATTAGGTTCTTTTGATATCCTATGGGTTCCCTAGCCAATGGGCCTCCTTAGCACGTGAACGGCGACTTCTCTACTAAAGGCTTTCGTTGTACTACCGACAGCTTTTAATCAGATTGAATCCAGTGTGATTATCTATCTTCTATTTCCTCTCCTCAAGTTGTCGCCAGCGTCTCAGATTGAGGGCCACTTATGCGATACGTTAGTCACTAAATCAGATCACGCGTTTCAATATGGTTTTTTGTTTCTATTTGCGGCACCGTTCTATCTCGGAAATCCGTATGTGGTTGAGTCTGTTGTATTGGAGTCCGGAAACTTATGGTACCGAAGCCTAAAGGAATTGATATGAGACAAGTCCCAGGGGGGCGCAGGTTTTGTTAAAGAAATCTCCATGGCTGTATCACTAGATGCTTGGAGGTGCCGCGTTTTTTTCGCTCTGAACCCCTCTACTATTTCAGATGATAATGAAGCAGGAGCCTATATTCCTCGCACATCACCGACTACCTTGTTTTGCTCTCACTGCCGGCATACGTATTTTCATATGTTTAGCACTCCATAGATCCTGACTCCGCTCCCGTTACCCTCCTTAATTCACGTATCCTCATGGTTTCTCACGTCGGTGGCTTATGTCACCTAGTCTCATCGCTCCTCATTTCTTGCATTGCGACTCGTGGCCTTTAGGCGGCTGCTCTGTCCCCATCCGCACCCTCGTTTCCTCCACCTTTCCTTCCCCTGGCTCCAAACCACAACCAACAAAACGAACCCTCACTCACCTGAAATACCCCCCCTTCCACTTTCAAACTTCATTGTCGCTTGTATACTAGCCACACTACCCTGCCCCCCATCAGTGACATCACCCACCAAGTCATCACTTCATCAGCGGTCGCAACGAAATCAGTGCAATGAAGATAACAATGAAGATACCATGTTCGCTAGAGGATAAGAACCCCGTAGAAATGTATCCCTAGCCCCTTACCCCTGGTTAAATCAAGAAAGAGTTAGAAAACTAATCATGAGCAACCTCATAGCATATCTGGGGGCGTGACAAGAGGCCAAGGAAAAGAATGTACCGATAACTCTTTCGTGGTGTTATCGTATGTTGTGTCGCCTCTCGATCGCGATGCGCAGGGAGACCCTATTGTACCCAAAGGGTATGAGGACCCCTTCCGAGGGTGTTTTAATCGGAGGCCATTGAGCACTACTCCGGCTGGCCTGAATCCAGAACAGATTGAGGCCGATCTTAGAGCAATGAGGCAAGGGGTGGATAAGATGATTGCGCCGTGATGTGAATGCCAAGTCTCAAGGATCTCGGAGGAGGACTTTTTGGATGGGATTGCGAAACGTAGAGTTTGCTAGCGATAGGGGTTTTTTGGGCGTGCGGCTGGCATGCGGATTGTAGCTTGAAAAGATGACGTTATTGCTCTAATTTCCAAACACAGGATTTAGTGTTTCCTAACACCTAGTTTAGTTCTTGTTAATGAATTGCTTTCTGAACGGTTGATTGTTTTGTGTGCGAGGTGATCATGTCATCTCACTCGGATTTCTAAAAGTGGTGTAAACTGCGCGACACTGGTGTACTGAGCAAGCGGTAGAGATAGTCTCCCATGTCTAAGCCTCATCGTTACTACTTTGCTATTATTCTTATCGTTACTATCGTGCAGCTGAGGCACACGCACCGTCTCGTTCATCGCGATCATATTTCTCCGCCCGAAGACCGCGTTTTCTCTCCAGCTCAGTCTAATATTTCTACTTTCCCTCTTCCATCTTTTTCTCCTACCCTGTGGCAACTCGCTCCCTACCCCCGCAACTTATTTTATCCACCTATCTTCTCCATCCCCCCCCCCTTTTTTAATTAGAAGCCTAGGGTTTCTGCATCCGCTAGTTTGTGGGCCAAGAGTAAAAGAGGACTCGGAAGGCAGTAGACGCTTAAGTGCTAACTTGTGGTTTGACCGCCCTAGCGATGGTCTATGATGCGTTTAATGATTTACGTTTTCACAGATATCTCAATCTACTGTAGAATGTTAGAGGCCTCGTGCGTTCATTCACCTACTCGCGACTTGTAGCTCCGGAATTCACAAACATCTAAGGTTTCCGACGATGCTCCTAGTGATCGAGTGGCTTCTAAGAGCCGATTGACGCGAAGCGCGAGAGAATCGCTTAGCGGGGGCACTCATGGAAAAATGCTTTCTTCCTTTTTAGGGCTTTTCATAGTAGCCTAATCGGCTCTCGAAAGTAGCGTGGAGTCTGGGTGCAGATTTTGGCGGGGCTCAGCAGATATTTTTTCCGGGATGAAGGGTGGTAGCTCCGGCGAAGCAGGTGGTTTGCCCTTGGAGCCGAGGTTGGTCAGCGATTTCCCCCACTATGACTAGATCTCTTTTTCCGAATTTAGAGACGAGTCCGAGAGGCTTAGAGGTGAGAGGAACAGCCATGGGGAATAAAAACTTCACCGTTACCGATACAGTTCGTTCCATAGGCTATATGGGAGATATGGGAGGGCTTGGCTGAGCTTTGCTGGCAGGGTGGTGGCATTAAGTGTGAGCTTTAGGTCAGCGCGACTGTACTCAAGTAATTGGGTGACGGTAGCAATGCAGAAAATTAGTAAAATTTCCACTACGGGGAGGCGGTGGGCGGAGGGGAGCTGCAAATATAAGGCTTGAGTATGGATACCTCGCTGTATCTAAGGTGGGCGGCGAACTCGGGGTTTTTGACCAACCGGGATATTTGTAATGCTGTAGCCTTTTCGAAGGGGACTCATTGCATGCCACCGACCTTCAGCCCTTTTGCTTGGGCCTGGATGGTAAATGTGTGTGATAGTGGTTCTTTTTATTTATTTATCTATTTATTTTGAAAAAAGGCTTCGAGACTACAAGTGCCGAGGGTGTGTTGATAATCAGCCGAATGTCGGACGATCAGCGACTCTAAACTAAGGCATCGATTATGCGCGAGCTATTATGTTGGGACCCTCAGATGATAGATGTTGGATCGCATATCTCAGCCCCATTGTATAACACAAATAGTTCTGCTCCAGCTAATTGAGAACGTCTTTTTCTATGTTTGTGGAGGGTTACAGGTAGTAGCAAATAGTTGACCGGAAGTTAAAATGATGAAGTTCATTGTGCTTCTTGACGATATGATATGATAGGCCTTGAACTCGGTCGTCTATATTTAGAATGGAAGGACTAACCGTGGCGCACTCTGGCTGAGACAAGTTCGGGGGGAGTTGTGCGGGGCAGTGGGGCACCTAGCACCAGAGTTCGTTCGGCGATGCGAATTTAAAATCTAAGGCCGGAAGAGTGCTGCCACGGCATTTTACTCGGGATATTGGTGATAGAACGTGAAACCCGAAGAAGCACACGGCGCTGCGCGCGCGAAATGATTGGCCTTTCACTGTTTGTTGCTTTCGAGAGGTAGCAATGCCCTCAGCTCTTTTTGTTTAATTGACGGGCCATGCTGTGGAACGCCCTCTCTGGCCAATCATCTCTATGCAGCAAAGTGATTGCGATTGGGTGAACTTAGCGGTGGGGCGGATAGTTCTGGGCGAATAAAGTGCACAACTAGACACATGCGCTAATGCTACAGTATTCCCCTCATAGTTGGATGAGTTTCTGCCACGATGGGCTCTTGGAAACCGATCAAGAGATCGAGGCTGTATTGACACCTGACGGCCCAACTTTTGTGGAGCTCTATCAGGTGGGCAAAGACTCGGGTGCCTGTAGTTGGAGAAGTATGGGGTGGGGTGGCTAGTAAGCACTTAATTTTTGGCTTTCCTCTGAACTGGGTTAGCGTCCTAGTTCTATCAGCATTTTTTTCTCTTGTCACTTCCCGCACCTTGGTGCACCTGCAGACAGTGTCCGTTTTTGCACCTCATATCTAAGTGACGGATGAGTTAAGGTGTGGCCCCGAGAATGGTCTTATCCCTTCGACTGATGAGACATGCAGATTCCGCTCCTTCCGTATACGGTAGCTCCATGCTGTGGCTCAGTGGCTTCACCTGACAGAAAATCGTGAAATATCGAAACCTTATTGGTAGAAAGTTGCTGAGCCACAGAATAGACTTACCGTATGCGGAAGGAGCGGAATCTGCATGTCTCATCAGTCGAAGGGATACGATGTGTAGTTTTAGTGCCTGCCAACCTTTACCGAAGGGTACTTCTTTCCTGGGTGCACTAGAGTATGCTACTGTAACCTGTCGGGTCCTGAAGTTCAGAAAATTGCAGATTCTAAACAACCAACAACTCACTGGCGGGTAGGGTTAGGGCTGCAGAATCCCCGGGCACCTTGGCCTCATACCCCGGGAATGCTCTCTGGCGCAATTGTTTCTTTTTCTCTATTCACTTTCGTGCTACAACAGTCATCTCGTCCCCACTCTCTAGAAATGCTGGTACCTTGTGACTTGTGTGTCTTTTGAGTTTCGGAGATGGCCTTGCAGGAATTTCTGGAACTTTTGACACGCTAAGTGATCATTCTATTGCACTGCGAGGCGGCGCTTGGGGTGTTCAGTTCATCTAAGGCTATCATAGCACCGCAAGGTATGCTCCGGCTTCCGAAAGGCAATTTTGTGTGGCAGTGGCCAACAATGCTCGGGCAACGTGGATCTGGTCGCCGACGGCTCTTAATGGTTGCCCAATGAAATCCTATTGGGGGGCGCAGGGTATGTGCTTGATAGGTAGTATCTTTCCTTTTTTTGACGCCCCTATCCTGGCTGGGCTACTGTACCGTACGATATGATATGTGCTCGATAGTGCGATGAAGTCTGGCTGAGATTTTTACTCGCAGGTCTTTGCTAAGAGTGTCTCCACCAGCTGATATTTTTCTCTAATTCTCACCAAATGTTCCGCTCACGGTGGCATTCTTGACAAAGACGCCTGAGCATGTTGTATTATATCGTAGAGTCGGTTGCATCGGGGGGTGGGTGTGCGTTGGCTCATCTGCTACTATCGTTTCTCTCTCCCGCGGGACCAGTTTGAGTCGGCTGGGCCTGCTGCTGCTCATAGTACTTATATCTGTATTGCGGTCCCTGGAGGTACTGTACCGTCCTCGGATATTAATGTACAGTACTGTGAGAGGCCCACGGGATGGAGTTCACAATATATATTTACCCTAGCCGCACAGCACCGATCCGGTGTCCGCTGGCTGACAAAACACTCTGATACCGATATTTGAAAGGTAAGTCATGATTCGAGGACTGAAGAGTTTTTTTGTCCGGCGATTTAGAGCGAGCGCACTAAAAGCCATATTTGCCTGCAGAACACTGCTCACAAGTACCTGTACTCGAGTAACTTAGCGGGTACCACAAGGATTAAGAAAATGTATTTGGGTGGTTATCTGTGCGTATCTGAGAGAGCCCACGCTAAATCGATAGTTCCGGTACTCGAATGCCCGAGTACTAGTACAGGTTCTTCTTCCCCGGTACTTGAAGGCGAACGACCACTGAGTGTAACCTAGTGACAAAAGTAGAGGGGTATGTAAAGGTGGGGTGCCGTACAATGACTCTTAATAATTCTAAGTTAGCCGGCCATGCTTCAGCTGTGGTATGTGCTTGGATGCGCTCAATTTAACATCGCTACTGTGCCATGGGCAGGCTGTGTGGTATCAATTATTCGAATGTCCTCGCTTTCCTGCTCAGATTACACTTGAGAGTTATGATAGAGTTGTGCTCGTAGGAAAAGAGTGCTTACTGCAGGTGAGGGGGGTGATGAGACCCGTCGCTCATTGGCCTGATCGAGTAATCGAGTGAGATTTGAAAGATAACACCTCAAGTGGGTTCCCCCCACCGGCTCTTAGGTTTTGTTTCTTTTTCACAGCCTGGGAGGGTACCCATAACAAGAGAATGGTGCATTCTTCTCCTGTTTTGGACCTTCCTTCCTTTTTCAGTCCTGCCTTCACAGGGCTTCGCTGCCTGCAGGCCAAGACCAACTTCAAGTGGCAGGCGGGACTCAAATGTTCCAATAGATTGGCACCCCAATGGGAGCGCACACAGACCAGCTAGTAGTATTTAAACTCTTCTGGTAGGTACCCGAACAATCCATAGCAGCAGGTGATGAAGTGGCAGGGTTTTATCAGCTTCTAATAATTTCCGCCTACAAGTAACAGCAGTACCCCCTCACCCTACTCCCCGACTTCCTTCAATAATTGGAATATCGCAGCGAAATCACCTGATAAAACCACCAAGAGAGAAATCGAACCCTCTGTGGAAGAAAGAACATGGATCCGTACGAGCCATACCGACCTCGAGGAGATATACATGAAATGTCACCTCCACTCGCGACCACTGGTGCTGGGCCTCCGGAAGATTTACTACAATCAAAGACGATGGCCGACGCTCCGCCTGGTGACACTAGGGCTGCAAGAGTTGTCAGTGTTGCGGGGTCAGCTGCTTCAACGAGGACGAACGCTTCCTCTCGACTGCGGGAACGAATTCGTAGGGATGTGCAGTGGGGAACGAAGCTGCACTGGTTCCTTCCGAGTGCGATGGTAGGATTATTCATCCTGGGGTTGTTGGGAGCTTTGCTACATCACTGGTTCTATATCTCGTTGGATGGAGAGGGCGCGGAGGATCAATTAATAATGGTCGGGTTCGGGACGGCGTTTGCATTTTTCACGAAGGCTGCGTTGGTCGGGAGTATAGTTCTGGCATATAGGTTCGTGGGGTCCATGAGTTTGTGGTAGCGGTGAAACGAGAGTGTGGTGCTGAGAATTATAGGCAACGAATTTGGTACACGTTGAGGACCGAGGCTATTACAGTGAAGGGGATTGACAGATTATTCGCGTTGACGGAGGATCCTACCTGCTTCGCTTCCAAGGATGTTGTATTCAAAGCCAAAGTTGCAGCGGTCATGGCACTGGCAACATGGTCCGTTGAAGACCATTCACCCACTGTTATTTAAAAGGGATCACGCTGAGAATAATTCTAGGATTATACCCTTCGCCGCTGTCCTGTCCCCCGGAGCGCTTACGGCGCGACAAACACATGTGGCATCAGAAGCTAATTGTGTTGTGCCAACTTTTAACACATCGGCGATAAACGATTTTATTCCTGAAAGGCCAAAATACGGACTCGGGGGATACGATCTAATAAACTTCAATAGGTCCGAGGGCCCAGGCAGACTACGATACCTCGATGAGCTCGGCTACATACTGACAGAATCATCCTCGTTATCATCCATCTTGAGGGGTCCTCGTGAACTCTCCTCGCCTTGCAAAGGGTATAACTGTACCTGGAATGTCGGTTTCGACGCGCCATGGTATGAATGCCAGGAGAAAAGTGTCGCCGAGGCAAGAAAGGCTTTGGATACAATGGACTGGAGAGATATCGGCAACGGGAGCAGATACGACTGGGCGCCCCGGGGCCCAATAACATTATATGTCGTGTCGGACGGAGAGAACTATGCTTCTGTCCAGCCGCCCTATCAGAACGGGTCAGCCAATAGGCAAGGCTATTTCGTGGACGAACCAACTATAAGAGTCGGGTACGTCGTCGACACGAAGATTCCCGCGGTGGAAGGATCCGCGGACTCGCGCAACGGCACCTGGAAAACCGTCTTCGAGCCTCACTGGTTAAGTTGCGATCTATTCAAAGCATCCTGGAATGTAACCTTCAACTTCACCGATCAGATTCAATCTTCTATAGTCAAAACGTCGAACAAAAGACGGGTATTTGTACCACCAAAAATGGGTCCCAGTGATCCGGGGTATGTTGAGAACGCACTGTACTACGCCTTTGGAAGGGCCATCCGGAGCAAGCTGAATAATGGCATGGGGTTTAAGCTAAGCTCCGAAGACACAGTTCAATACTTAGCCTACCACCCTCTAGTAAACGAGACCACTCGCCTGGCAATAGACAACGTCAAAGGCGGCGTCGAAAAGTTTGTCTCGGACCTGGCCCTAACCCTCCTCGCCATTCCGTACCTCGAGATCTCCTTGAACACCACTGTCGAATGCGAGAAATGGCGCTACGAGAATCGATTCCATTACAATCGTAGGAGTTTGTGGATTGGATACGCCATCAGCATCTTTGCAACTCTGGTGTTTGTAATCATCGGCATGCACTCTATTTACATTAATGGGATTACCTCCGATACCCTGTTTTCGAAGGTCCTAGTGACCACAAGGAATCCGACGCTGGATAAACTCGTCCGGGATCACGAGGGGGTTTGTCTCGGGGGTGATCCGTTCCCGGAGGTGTTGGAGCAGACCAGGCTGAGGTTTGGAATTATCGATCGGGGAGATGGGGGGACGCATACGGCTTTTGGAACCGTTGATGAGACGTCGGTCATGCTTGGTTCTAAGCGGTATAGGGGTTTGGAGGACCACAGGATAGGGCAGGAGGCTATGGATCCATAGGGCAATGGAATATATGGACGGCGGGTTGTATTATAATTATAGGACTGCTTACGATGGGTGGGCTTGAGACTGGCTATGAAAAAGAAGGCGTTTTGGACTAATTTCGTTGTGCTCTATCTTTCCTTCTCTATTTCTTTAATTATTTTTTTGCCCTATTTCCTATCTCTTCTTATCTGCAGTACGAGGCCGACGGAGTAGCAAAGGCCTCAATGGAATTATTTAAAGCCTTGATGTGTCCCAGGTTTACTCTTCCAGATACACAGTTACATTGAAGGTTGCCGGTGTCATCCCTCGCAAAGAAGCTTAGCGGAGGTGCGAGAAGGAATTTCTCATGTAGTGAAGTGCAGCATAGTATCCGAGTCTGATGCGGCTAAGGAATGGGTCTAAGAGCCTGTTTGGCTGCAACGGTTCCGTTCCGTTCGCCCATACAAACGACCACCTTCCGTTCAGAAAATTGTGAACGGAACTGCCGTTTGGCAACCATGAAATGCATCAACCGTTCCGTTCCAAAATACCCATAACAAAACAACTGCCATGTATCATAATAATATTACGACACAAACACAATTCAAAAATTTCCATTAAAAGTAATATTAGCGTGTGCATGAAACTTTCTCTTCTTCTTCAGTGTGAATTTAGAAAGGATCATGTTTTAAGTAATGCTGTTCTCATGCTGCCACGAAAATTTTTCATTTAGGGCGAGTGTTTGCTTGGTCGTGACAAAAAGGGTTCCTCCATAGCAACGAACTGTTGAAAGAAACGGCAACCGTTTCCAGGGATCAAACCGTTTCACAACGGAACGGAACGGCTGCACCTCCTTCCGTTCCTACCAAACAGGCTTTAAGTGTACTCTATACATCCTCCTGATGCTGCGAAAACTATTGAACCCTGATTGACTCAAACACGAGCTAGCTGAAAGTCTGTAATTGTAGCCCTGTAGTGCATGCTAGGTACCTTACCGGGGTATGATAGCGGCTGGGGGGAAGGGGTGGTATTGTCTTTTCATAGTTAGCACACTTTATACAAGAGTAGCCAAGGATCACACATTTGACCCCCACAAAGAAGTCGATAGGTTTTGCGGAGCAGAGGCGGCCTGCTGGATTTCTTTTCCTTTTTCTCTTCTCCTCCTTCCTCCAAACGAACAAAGCCCTTTTTGGCACGTATGATAGATAATAAAAAGTCACTCTCAAGAAATTTTGGTATAATATTATGATACTTGGCAGGTCCTTTCCTTATCCCCCTAGGGTTCAGGACATAGGTAAGATTCTTGAGAAATTAGGGCTAATTCCGTACCTGCAGTCTGATGACTTCTTCTGTCGACCTAGCCTTCTGTCGACCTAGCTGCTCTCCAGACATGGCCGCCAGTTTCTGACCGCCAGCTCCGGGCATCCCACATCCTATCACCGCAAAAGATTCCGAATTTTGATCATCAAAACTGCCACCCCCAGATAGGTTTTACAGGACTGAATTAGATTGTTGAATTGAATAACATTTACTGTTCTTAGAAACCAGTCACCATTTTTTTCATCCACAGGTAGGAAGAATATGGTTGAACCTCAAATTCAGAAAAGAAGGGAGAAATATCTTAAACGCTTACAGCTAACACCCCAAAATAAAAAAAACGAGGCTTGGAATAGAAAAATTCTGTTTTAGTTGGCATGCCAAACACCCAAATATATTTAAAAAAATAATATGACGAAAATCTTTTTCCCTATAAAATCTCCTTCCTTCTTGTCCTTGCTTTCCCCCCCCCCCTTTCTTTTCTCAAGCTATCTTACATACATCCCCTCCACAGCCTCAATACAAATTACTCTAGTTCACTTGAACCACTCAGCTCCGCTCAGTAAAATCCTTCAATCCGATCATTACCTCCATTTCCAAAAGTCCCCGTCTTCCTGGATCTCCCCCACCATCCTTCGGCATGGCCTGCAGGCCGGCTATTACCATGGGAACAATAGTCTGAGCACATAGAATCCTAAAACAGCATCGACTATTAGCAGAAGGGTGAAGGTGGTCTAAATTGAGATAGTGTGGAGGAAGGCTAACCCAACAGCGAATAGCTGTCTTGGATTATCACTCGTTCTGAAGGGTGAAAGGTTTGACATGGTGCGCCCGTGCGTCTCCACCAATGTTGCCTCCGCAATCCGATATTTTGCGGGGGTCCTCACCAAACATCTGGGTTGTAGAGGCGTTCTTGGAAAAGACTCGTGGGTAACATAAGCTGTGGAGCAATCCTTCCTTTTCCAAGTGCTCAACATACCCTCCACCCTCTTCTTTGCGGTGCGCCCCTTCTCCCTTACCCTGTGCTGCGCATAAGGACGCTAAAGCCATGAGCCTTTCTTCAGATACAGGTGATTTTCTCTCTGGTCTCCCAGTTATCCGGCTAACACACATCCTCCCCCCAGATTTCCAGCTACACGAATCAATCCTAGGCCTAGGTAGACCCAGAAGTGCCAGAGGCCCTCTGAAGGATAATTATGAGAGATATTGACCCAACAACGAACAGGAAGCAGGGGTCAAAGACCCACCTCTGTAAGTCTCTCTCTCTCTCTCTCTCTCTTAAACCTAAGTTTCAATTCCTTAGTACCTCAATTTCTCTCTAGCTGGCGGCTAGAAAATCGGAAACAAAAAGAGTCCCCAACACATTTATTGTGGGAGAATAGTCTGCTATCTGATCCGGCAATGCCTTCTGAACCAGAGCAAGGGTTCTCCGAACATAAGGGGAGAATATCCAAGTCACATCGCACTCTCTGCATAGAGACAATCTTGTCAATTTAGTGCCTCCGAAGTTGGCAATCCTCCCTGTTCAACCTGAACAGCCGCGCCAGAAAGTCACCATTCTTCCAAGCATCACACCCAATCACTCACCCCTTTCCACCACTATCTGAAGAAAATAAACAACAAACATAGTACCATAATCGTGAGAATGTATATTCCGCATATTCACCTTATCCCCTCAAGATCGTGGACTAACAACTAATCTATATACACAACATTCCCAGCCTTCTGTA
>Ga0307517_10000960_pt1 | contig 48892 bp, 49 predicted proteins | sample 23_EM_MG_FD_194515 | JGI IMG/M metagenome (GOLD analysis project Ga0307517, IMG submission 194515) | Populus trichocarpa ectomycorrhiza microbial communities from riparian zone in the Pacific Northwest, United States - 23_EM | ecosystem: Host-associated > Plants > Roots > Unclassified | place... | reverse complement strand
AGCCTCTCAAATATGTTACTCAGTTTCTCTCAACACTATTGGCTAATTCTGCAAAGTACCCTAATGCAAGATCCTGCGCTAAATTTCACTCAAAATTCTTGTTTTTAACTTTGAATACCCTTAGTAGTCGATCCAAGTAAACCACTAGAAAAATTCTTGTTTAAGTTTAGCCCGGTGAGGAGTTGTTGTGTGACATGGAAGTGGCCCCCAAACCTCGCACGTTGCTCCTACCGGTGGTTAGTACTGCGCCCGGTGCACTGCGAGTGATGGAAAGTGATGAATCTTTGTGGCGGTGGACCCCATACAAAACCTGCAACAAAGCTCCAACCTATCACTACACTGATTCATCACCTTCCCCAACCCCCGTGGCCCACAAAGGTAAAATGGAGTGCGACCGCACCCCGCTATCCCGGACGGACAAGACCCAAAGAACCCGCCCAAGACAGCGAGTGATCAGGGGCAACAGGTCAAGTTTTTGGTATCAAGAAACCCAGAACCCCCAGGTTCGTACGAGACAGCGAGGTATCCGGATTATCAAGGTCCGTAATGGGAAGATGTGACTGTATTTGCACGAGTCAAGGGCAATAGAAGAAAATCATTATCCTTCCCAAAGAACGATCGGTTTAACGCTGTTGTGGGTTCCGCGGTTCCTTTTCATCTCTTTCTTTTCTTTCCTCCTTCTCTGATTTCTTCTAACAAAAGTCATCATTTGTTGAGACAACTTTGCTCGTTTTCCTGAGTCCTGTATGAGCAATTTTCACTGCCGCATTTCTTTAGGAACATCCACTGTGAGCGAGATCGAGAGTCACAGAAAACGCGAGCAGGTGAGGTTCTCGGGGTGTGCCTTGCCCCGAGCGACTTCTGGCGCTGAGAAAGACCTTCCCACGGCGTTCGGTCTACAGTGCTTGTGTTGGTATCCAACTGAGCCCCTTCGAGGGCAGCTATGGTACATGCCGGTACAGAAAGGAGCCAAACAACGGCCCCATACCCATTATCGCACAGTGATGCTGCAGGGACTCTTGTGGTTTCGATGACTCCGGTAGGCACCTAACCTCTGGGCTCTAAGGTAAAAGATCCTTATATATGAGCTGAGCTCTCCGGACGTGCTAGGTCTAATCAACCAACAATCGCAATTTTGCTAACCTACTAAACTAAACCTGCTGTGGGCTGATGCGGTGAATCCCGCTGGCAAGCTAGTAGCAAACTCCCTGAATGCTTCAACTGGTATGATAGTACGGAATTAATAAATTATGCCCTCTCCCGGCCCAACTTCCCACCCCTACTTTCGAAGCAAGCTGGGAGAGACCCCTACCATATTTTCCAATTTACAAAGCACCCAGGCGCCTTGGTGCCAAGATAGGTAGATATCAGCATTAGGGTATCCGGATACCTTATGCATATGGGTGTGCAGTATAACCCCTAACATCTGGGTGCACACCTCATCCAGAGACACGTGTTACAAGCGATATTCGAATCCTCTTAACCCTGGCCTACGAGATAAGGCAGGACAATTAGTAGCAACTGTGGGATTGTATATTAAGGTATTCTAGGACTGTATCATACCATAATAGATTACATATCACCCCTTTCATCCCCGCCTCTTCACCTCTCTCCCACGGTAGCTACATCCCTACCATAAAACCTGAACAAAGGGGGAAATGGGAAAAAAGAAAATGAGAAAGGAAATGACAAATGAGAGAGAACAAAGACAACAACCACCTTTAATATCCCCCAAGCAAGTCCACAAACGGCGCAACAGTCTCCACAGCCCTCTCAACAACCGTCTTAACCCTCATCTTCAAACTTTCGTTCCGACATTCAACATCAAGGTTCTCGAACCAGACGTTTGCAACGATATTATTATCAATTTTGATCTGAACCCCCGGGACCACCTCTCTCATTTCCTGCACAACGTCCATTTCCTCGTCCGGGGCACCAGTATCGGCAGTGGTAGTAGTAGTGGTAGTGGTAACCTCTGCGATCGATTTGGGCGGGAGGGCGGCGGAAGAAGAAGCGGGCTGTGACCCAGGTGGGAGAGGAGTAACGCAGTCGCCGAACTGAGCCTCTAGGAAAGTGAGGACCCGTTCTATGCGGTCGGAGTGGCGAATATGTGCGTGCGGGGAAGTTTCAGGGATTTCGGAGAGGCCGGAGGAGTGGGCATGAGTGTGTGTTGTTGAAGAGTCTATCGTTATTTCCATCAGTTAATTAAATGTTATTAAACGCGGTGTGGGGATATCAGGGGGGGGGGCAAACGTCGAACAGCAGCAGGACTAGTTTCCAATCCCATCAACACTGCAGCCGTAGCATCCGCGATACCATCATTCAACATATTCCCAACCCACTCCAACTCGACATATCCCTTTCTACAACGAACGGTAACAGTGTCCATAATCTTGAACGTATTCCCACTCTTATACTTAACGCCTTCCTCTCCGTCACTCATCTCGTTATCCTCATCCGCGCTGTCCTTCTCTTCCTCCTCTGATGACTCCTCGTCCTCATCGGGAATATCTACGACCGCGCCAAACATGTTATCCAGACTCCAGCGCACGAGGCCAACGCCCGCCGCGCGCATCGGGATCTTCTGGCGGCAGCTAACGACGGTGGTCGTTAGGCCCGCGTATTCGCGAAGGTCATCGGGTGTCATAAGGGAGAGTTTGAAGTCGTTTTGTACAAGCACTCCGGTGAGCAGCTGCTCCTTCAGTGCAAGTGTTTGGGACCCCGGAGGCTTTTGCGCAAGTTTTCCCACGACCTGATGAGCGAGTGAGCGACGAGTGTGGTTGTGGTGAAGAAACGGGAAGGTGGGGAGGGGGGGTACCTTTGCAATTTTATCCGCTTTAAATGGAATGCGCAACTCTTCGCAATTTTTGGGGTTGTATATCTTGACCTTATCTTTATCTTTTCGGTCACTGTTCTTGCTAAGTAGGGCAGACTTGAGTCGCCCCATATTGTTTTGCTCCCCATGCACCAAAATGACAACCTTCGCTCCCACCTCCTCTATGAAGCCTGAGTTCTGAGCGTAGTCTACGTGCGCCGCGAAGGATAACTCTTCGACGCTGCACCGACGGGGAATCATTACCTGCCCGTCGACACCGCGGTTGGCCGTGGACCCGCCGCGGTTGGCGGTCACGACGGCGGGTATCTCGGTAGGCTCGTTCATGATCTGCTTAGCCATTGTGCCTTCTACGCTGTAGCCAGTTATTACTAGGCCATTGCGTGGGTCTGGGCACCAGCGTTCTAGAAGCTCACGAGAGACACCGTTCTGGAGGGTGATGGCATGTTAGCGGGGTTCGTGGAACGTATCGATGGAGGTAGGAGCAAACAGTGGTGATGAGGACAGTGAAGTAGGAAGCACTATATTTATTATAAAACATGATGTAATATGGTCTCTGGTTGACTGATGAAAATTTCCCAGTACAAAATGAATATAATCTACGAGATATCCAAGGAAAGTATTCCTTCCCTCCTAGATAGATTGCTTCCCAAGCATATAATATGGATAGCACGACCAAAGAGTTTTAGGTAGGTCTAAGAAGCCAGGCAAAAAAGCTCGACACGGAAAGAGTTTTACCTGCAGCATACCCGGGCTAGCTAACATAACGCAGCCACCAACGTCTTCGAACCGATCAATAGTCTTTAATGACCTAACCCATCTGAAGTCCCAAGGATTTCTCCCCTCGCCTTCGAACATGGCGCGCTTTATCTTATCGTTCATGGTATTGATATATGTTCTATAAACATCCATGCATTTTCTAGCCAGATTCGACGCGTAGTATATAGGGTAGCTCTGGTAGGTCGAATGCTTCTCCCAATACTCATCTAAAATTAGGAGTAGTTCTTGTGCTCTACCTAAGGCAAACACTGGCATTAATACTCTGCCACCGCGGTTGAGAATTTCGGTAGTCATTTTCATTAATCGTGCCTCCTTTTCCAGACGTGGCATGTGGGTTGCAGTGCCGTAGGTTGATTCACAAATTAGTAGATCAGGCTTCTGGTGGGGGACTTCAGCGGAGACTAGATGCCGGTCATCCTCACGGGAGTAATCGCCCGTGAATAGAATCTTCAAACCAGCTATCTCAATGAAGAACATGGCGCCCCCGAGCACATGCCCGGCATGATAGGGGGTAATTGAAATCCCAGCATGAGTAAGTGTGGTATGGTAGTCAATAGCTTCAATACGGGAATAACTTGAGAGGTGATCTGCTTCGGTGTAGAGATTGTCTGGCGAATTGTGCACGTTCCTATCCACCCCAATTAACACCTGGCATCTCTTCCACTTGTATACTCTGTGAGAAGCTCACCCAACTCGCACACTATCCTGAATCAACCATTTGTAAATCGCCTTTGTCGGATGCGTCATAAAGACTCTGCCCCTAAAATTCGTCTTCGTCATAACATACGGCAAACTTGCTGCATGGTCTAGATGAAAGTGACTAATCAACAAAACATCCACGGTGCTGAGGTCGAATTGGTCGTAGAACGGCAGTCCGGCTAGTCCCTCGTAGGCGGGATGGACGCCCGCGTCGAGCATAACGGTTTTCCCCTTGTACTTTAAAATGTGGGATGAGCGCCCGACCTCATTTCCACCACCAAGACAGAGGAAGGTAAGATGGTCGGATTCATCCTATAGCAGCGTTAGCAGCATGTATTGCAAGAAGGGACACCAAGGGTAGATGTGGTACAATTAGCTCTTCATCAACGGTAGGGTCCAGTTTTCTCTTTGTCGACATTTCGGGTTGAGTGATGTCGAGAAAGTTGCGATGGATCTGAGATGCTCGGGAGGCGTGATGGTTAGGTAACGGGGTGGTGCGCATCGAGTGGGCTTGTGTTACCAGGTCCGCGGCTCCCGGGCCTAAGGGTTACCCGGCGGTGTCCCTTCTTGGCGCCCAGCCCAACCCCGCGCAAAGCGGTTTCCGGCGTTTAGGGCATATGATTCGGATACTGGTATCATAGCTACTCATAATGAGAGTTGTAGAGCCCGAATTCCTTGCCCAAGCAAGGCGGATGCAGAATACTAAAGGCAAATCCTTCTTTTTTCCGCCAAATTGAGAAACATGAGTCTCTACCGGCACACCTGCTGTATTTACTGTGCTGTTGGCAAGTTGAGCGAGAGGCCATGATTCAATTCGGTAGGCAGGGACACAGGGGAGCGCACTGCCGGTGTTCGAGTGGGGATACGGTAGGGTAAGCTATCTGTATCAGAAGAGCCGCGGTCATAGGGCGAGGCTCCTTGGCATACCTTTTATGCTCACTTGATATTCATCTCCCTTGCTCGTCCGATCTCGGCCCAAAAGAAACTGGCCTCCGCCGGGCTTTTCATACAAAATGTTGATTTTCAAAAGATGCCTACTTATCACCATAACATTGGAAGATTCCAGAGATTTTCTAGATAGTGCAGCTTAACATGAGGACTTATATAATTGAATACTAGGTTACAGAAGTCATGCCAGGGGTTTTGAATGCCAGATCCCCAAGAGAGGAGCCTAAAAACACTGCCTAGACACCAATTTATGAGATTTCTGTGAAAACCTCACTAGCTGCCTTCACTCATTCACTGCTAGCACCTGGAAAGGTTAAAAAAAACATTATTTCACATGTTAAATTCTCCGATTCCCTTTCATTTGGTTCCTGTTTGAGGGACAAAGTTTGTTGTCTGCTTTTGTGGTGGTTGGCTAAACTTGAGTATTTTGTATAGAGGGCCAACTTCGTCCATGTTTATCAAAAAAGGGTGACTCAGAGTCCGGAATGGCCTAACAAAACAAGAGCCCCGTAGAGCTTGTTCTGTCATCGAACATAACATATCGTAAGCGATTAAGTTACTGTACTCGTACCCATACTGTACTCAATTTTGGTGCTTCCTCCAACGTTGGAATCTACACCTTTTAGTCTTGGTGCAGTATCAGTATCGCGTATAGACTTCGAGCCTGGTACTGTGGCCAGGACATTTGTAGTGTATTTATCGTGGAGCCGGTTTTATAGTTATTGGTTATGTAGCACTTGACTATATTGTACCCAGAGATATGCACACCACAGACCCGGGGCACTGTGCTCATAGAATACGAGTACAAGCAGTCTATCTGCAGGACAAGGGTTACCAATGGGACCTGAGGAATGCTTACGGTACTCTACCATGTTCTATGGAAACGCCGCTGCTGAGAGCTTATTCTCAGCTCTCTGGGAGATCGCAGATAATTCCATTACCACTATACCGCCACTTCGATATCGTATCATACCCGCCTTGTAGGAAAACACTTATCGCGCCATTCAAAAGCCTCCTGTATATTTATTCTCTGCCCCCAACTCAACACAATAATGCGATCCGCTATTCCGCAAAGCAAAATCACACTCACACAAAAAGAAAAGCACGATAAAATGCCAAACGGATTGGATGTGCGCAACGAAAAAGAAAAAAAGCTCTGCAGACCACCCCAACTCCGTTTGCTGATAAATATAATAAACACTCGAATGCAAGAACCAACTGAAAACTCAAATACATATACTGCCGGAAGAAAAAAACAAGGGAAATGCGCGCCTTGGGCAATGAGATGTTCGTTTGTTCTCCGGTTGAAGGAGGCGGCCATATCTGGTGAGAAATGGAAGGAATAGAGCGAATAGCGAAATGGAGCTTCGAAAACTTGTAAGTCCGCTCGAAAATTCCCGGCGTTCCTGGTGGCGCCTCACCATCGGTTTGAGAAGGAAAGGGAAAAAAACGGTTCATAATCTAAGTTCCTAGCCAAGGTGACGCCTACTGTTATTTTACCCACCGCACCTTTCCAGGTCGTCCTCCGGTCCGATCAGTGTTGAATCATCATCTAAATCGCTTCCCCTTCTTCCCCCGAAACTTCTCTCTGCACTCTCCTCTTCCCCGTAGCCGGGGGTACTTGGACCTCTGCTACCGGGTAAGAGCATCATCGAACTATTCCTGCTTTTGCTGCTCTCCACGCCAGGCCCTTTTCCGCCAAGGCCCTTTCTTCCATTTTTCAGTGCCAGGAACGAAGTTGGGGATGGGGATGTGGAGCGTGGTGTACCATCTAGGCCATCTTGGAGGGTAGAGCCATCCGTGTCTGGATTGTATTCTTCAACCACCGGGGGTGGTGATTTCCCCACCTTGCGGCGGTCCCGGCGAGTTCTATTGGAAGAGGGCTGCAGCAGGTTTCTCGAACCAGAGGCTTCATCGGAGGAGGAAAACACATCGTTGGAGCTGTCAAACGAGTATCGCATCGATGTCGACGATGCCCGCCGTCCTTGAGGAGGAGCAGAGTCTTGTGGTGCAGTGCGCGAAGGATTCTTGTTCTTGATGTAAGAATCGATAATATAGTATTGCATCGCATTCATGACCAGTGGAAAAAACTAGCAATGGAAAGTGTTAGTACGAGTAATTAGGGACCCTGACGAGCTCGAGAAACAAAACGGCTAGGAGGCCACTTACAAACATAACAAAGAAGACCTGGAGTCTCTTGTCCCCCTCGGTCCAGGCCAGCATCCAGTCCCCAAGACGACCTAACCATGGGCATAGGGCGAATATCAACCAAACAACAAGCTTCATTCCCATTAGGCCCATAAAGTATATGGTAGACTGTTTTCCCCAGTAGGACCATTTCGGAGGCTCGCCGTAGTCTCCGGAAGAGATTCCAGTTCGGAAAAAGGGAATTGGCGATAGTAGGAATAAGGCGTGCAGGAGACGTAGGAGATATATTAAGATCACAATTCCAAGGGTTGTCTTAGTAAATAAAGGTTAGCACACGGGATATTCGGAAAGGGCTAGAGCGATCAAACATCAATAGCAAGGTTCAGCAGGTAGAAGCTGCATGGATTCGGATGATAGAAGTCGGGCTCGTCGCCTTCTACTTGACGTCGAAGCAGCCGCGCGAAAGTAGGGGCAGCTGCATCCAGGGATTGAAGGGTGGGCTCAGTAGTAAATGTCCCGGATGATAGCATGGATAGAAGGATATTGGCTATGTGAACAAGCACGGATCCGACAACCTGTTTCGAAACGTCAAACCACCTAAAGTCATCATGAGCAATGCACCCATAGCAGGGTTCCCAATCAAACGTACCAGACAAGTATCGGCCGCTGGGGCGACTCCCGAGCTCTTTTCCATACAAGCGATAGCAGGGCCAATGCACCTAGCGCCCCTTGAATAAATAGAGCTACGCAGAGCATGTTAGCCAAGTCGTGATCACTGGCCGCCCCCCTTAAACAGCCTCAGAAGGGCACACAGAAGGAATCTGGGAAGTGAGAGAATAACTAACCAAATGGCCCTAATAACTCGCATCTCCCGCTCTCGTTTCCGCCATCCTCCATAGCCATCGCGGAGTAGGTAAGGTTAATAACCTGCCGATGGGCAAGTTGTGAATCCCTTGTCACTGGCAGACGAGGTGGCCAAGACCTAGGGAACGAACAGGACAAGAAAGCAGGATGTAAGGAATGGGGGGAGGGGAATGAGGGGAGTGAAATGGAAAAGCTAACAGAATAGCGGAGGTGATATGGAGGCGGAGGAGCAGACTTGGTGGTCGGGGGTTTGGCAAAACGCTGACGTCGGAGTGGTTGCCTATTTGTGGGGAGGCGCAAGGAGCTCACTACCGCAGTGGTCACTCAAGGAAACAAGTATCGTAATAAAAGTGTGTTAGTGCGGGGATGTACTGTACTGTGAGCAGCGCTGTACCGGTACCGTGCTAGCGTTGTATTATCTTCCCTTCACTTTCGATCTCACACAAGGCCCAAGGGCGGGAGAAGATGGACAACGGCACGGCAGCCGTCGGCAGGGGCTTTGAGTCGCCCCTTTCCGTGCTCTGGACCCGTTCATTTGTTCCTTCATCCACTCACTCGCCGCCCCCAACCAGCGAGCCTTGCGAGCCTCCCAGCTTCCCAAGGTTGTGCCATCACGGGTTTGCTCCACCCTTGAAAATCCTTATAACCTTATCCATGAGCCGCATCCTGCTTCTATTCAAGTGGGATCAGATTCCGTCCTTAATCATAGCACGGGGTATTCGGGAAAAAATTGTTCCAAGAAAGGCCGGGTTGAGAAGACTACGATGAACTGAACAACTAGAGGGGGAGTGGGAAGATCTGTAGGCTGTGCTAGGGGCATTCACCGGAAGATTAGGGGCCTAGGTCGGGGTATGAAAGAGAGGGCGCCGACCGAGCTCCGGTGAATAGTATCGCCATCTGGTGGCCAAATACCCTGAAGACACTTCCCTCTTGCTAGACCAGGCGGAGGCTGCCGAAGCCTTCTTACGGTAACCGATGAGTATCGTTTCATGTATGAATCGGAAGCCAAGTACGATGAAGAGGGGGGTAGACTACTCGTAGCTTTTTGGAGCTCTTCGTCCCACCACCTCTGCCCAACTTCTTCAGTCATTGAGAACCAGTGTAATATCCCACATAACCCATTACTAGCAGCCTCACCAGGCCGAGTAGGCGCAAGTAATCATTTTCTGAATGGTTAAACTAATAGAGCATACGGCGGTGTCTAGACTGGTGGATACTGTGTTCCATACGTCAAATACGGGTATGGTGCGAGTGGAGTGAGAGCTGCGGCAGTTTCAGCGAGTTGTGAGCGATACAAAAGCGGAAGGGTGGAGAGAGGGTGGAGGGTTGGCACACGGTCTGTCGCAGATCGAACACGATAAGTTAATTGGGGAGTCGGAGACAAGGCTGGATGGGAAGGGACACAGAATACTGTGTACTAGTACAGAGTCTGAAGGTATGGGTAATAGAGAGACAATTCGAGTTGCTTAATACTGCTTTTAATACATGTGGCTAGTGCCGTCTTGGCTATACTTGTAGTAATAGAGGGCCCCTAGATATTACACCTTAACATGGCCGTTCACCATTTCCCCAAAATAGGAGGTGTCCGGGCACACTTGCATTTTCCATAGTATTATGATACCACTAAAGTAGTACCCCCGATAGAGCGTAGAAACCTGAAACGTCCTATCGAGTGATCAGATGTGGAGCAGAACCGTTTATATGTCTCGCTTTACTCGAGTGTTCGATCGGCCGGAGAGTGCGAATTGGTGGATTGGAATATTAACAGCCTAGGTAATAATGTTATAAGTACTGGTATATACACTAATTTGGTATCCCTGCCGGGCAATGAGGATTGGCTGGGTAGAGGGCGGAGAACTGTTTGACTGTCTTCTATACATTTCCTATTTAGAGGGTGGCTGGGCGGAGGCGCGTAAGAGCAGACGTACAGCCTATAAAAGGGGAGGCCTATCGCCCCGCTGTATCGGTCTTATCGACGGAGAGACTTTAATCCGCTCCTAGCGAGGAGCGTAATAACCATATCTTCATTCCCCGTGCCCTTTCGCTCCCACTACCGTATAATGAGAATCATTTGATAGAGGACCGGATACTGTTTTGACGAACTTAATGGTGTGAAACGGCCTAAGTGCCGTTTGCTTCCTCGAGGGGAGGAGGCTGAATTTGGTGCGGAAGTAGGGATGACGGCTCGACAGGGAAATTCGGAGATGAGAGGTATGTCGGAAGCTGTGGCTTGGGTTGTTCCCCGGTCCTTGGGCTGAATGACCATATCAGAATCTGATCCCCCAGGGGGAGGTGTTGCGGATGGGTTCCTTTTGTACTGTATTGGGCACAATATATATACAGGTAATGATTCCAAAGGATTCAAAAATGCTTGTTATCGAAAATTCTCAGCTCACTTACACCCTATCTACTGTCACGAATGCTTCTGCACACAAAAAAAAGAGCATGTCACCCTACGGCGATCGGGGCAAGCATCCCCCCAGGGGTTTGGTCGGTAGGGAGGATTGCGGGCGTTCCCCTAACCTTAAATTTACTTCAAGTACCGAATCGAGCCACTTACGGAAGAGTGATTGCATCTCGGGTGAGTATGGGGGGCTTGGGCATAAGTAACACTTGATCTTGTGGTAGCACTCTGGGCAGGCCCCATGTCCACTACGGTAGCCCACAAATGCTGCCTCCTGGGGGGACTACGATGCACTGATGTGGGCCCTCACGCTATTTTGCCGGCAGCGCGATGCTCTTAATCTTTGGCGTCGTTGGACTAATATCTATCTTCCGGAGGATAATGAGGGACCCCAAGCCCTGTAACAAGATGAGGAGCCAACGGCGAGCATTCTTGATGTTATCAAGCAAATGGCGCAGCCTTACTGAGCGGACCGGCTCGGAGCTGGGAAGCGAGGTAGGAAAAGGACGGTGGGGTCATAAGATGTCTCAACACCTATTGAGAAAGAGCCAGGTAAGCAACAGCCACCTCTACCAAGTTTATGTATAGAGAAAGCGGTGTGAATGAGAGGGATCCTCTGGATTCCCGGGTCCTAACAATTGCTGCGCAGATACTCCTATGAAGAAGAAGAATAATAATAATCCTTGTCCTGATAACTGCAGCCATCGTTTTCCATCCCCGCCACCTCTCGTTCGCTAAAATGATCAACCTCCCATACTATATCTCCTCTCTGGTTTCACTCCCTCGTCTCCCTCTCCGGTCTGATTATCCAATCCTCTACTACGATCAACCAGCGCCCATGGAGCAATAGAGTTTCCAAAGCACTCAACTTCATATTCTATCACTCGCAGGAACAGCCCAAAAAAGACCAAACCAGAGCCAACAAAATTGTAGGTGGTGCGGGTACTAGTACCCCGATTCCAACATCCATCTCCAAATACCAGACACGATTGTGAAAACGGACTCCCCCCGCCCCCTGCAGTCGTCGGGGAACCTTGAGCAAGGGGGAAATAAGAGAAAGAGCACACTGGGATTCAGCCCTTTTTTGTTAAAGAAAAACAGGCGGGGAAAAAACGAGGAAACAAAAAGCTACAGGGCCACCGACCACAATAAGACTTATGATAGAGAAATCAACTGAGCGATGCGAGCATGGCTGATCATTCGGGGCTCTGTCGTTCCTGGCCCATTGATTACACCAGTGATTCTTGCGTTGCTGCCCCCTTCTCCCCTTAGCCGTCTGGTCCTGTGGGGCTTTCTGCTCCTCGTACTGAAAGGCCAGCTGGAGGTCTGAAGTGCAGTCCGAAGGATCCGCGAATAACGACCCCCGAAAGTGAAGCAAGGCGTATATGGGAAATCCGAGAGATCGGAAAGGTGAAACACAACCGAAAGTGGACAAACGCCGCTCACGCAGTCGGGGACGGAAAAGTAGTAGCTGCAGAATCTAGGTGGTCGTAAAATACTATAGTTTAAACCGAAGCAACAAGAGTCATGAAGGAGGGAAAGAAAATACATTCGCGGCTCTAGTTTTGGTCCTTCCCTTGTGGTTGTCCAGTCTCTGCATCCCCGAAAACACTGACTTGCGGCAGGGTGTTATAAAGCAGCCCCTAGCATTGCAACACTCAACTAGTACAAGTAATTGTACAGTATTTGTCCCAGCTACAAGCCAACCCTAATCACGACCAACCTACTCTATGAAACAAGATAGGACTTTTAACGAAGCCTCGCAACCCCCCTCTCCACTAGACCGTACCCGTCCTCGCCTGGGCGCAGTACCTGGGTGGTTGCGCTGGTCGAAGTTACCGTTATAGCTACCGCCTTTGTCTCCATTTTGATAGCCGAGTCACTGAATGCGGGATTGGCCTCATGGGAGAATGGTTGGTAGCGTCTGGTACTTCTAGATGCGGTGTTCGAGGGCAGTGCTTGGCATTGCGGTTGTCGGTGCTGGGTAGAGGGAGTGGGGAAGTAACCCCTGGTGAGTCCCATAGGGTCTTCAATGTTGCCTTCTTGCAGCTTGACATACAGCTCTAGAGGCCAGGAGGTGGGACCACCTTCCTAACGAAACATATGCTTCTAGGTCCCTTTCGTATATCCCGGCCGGGATTTTTATTCTATGATCTACCTATCTTACAGTCTCCACACCTGGGGCGATTTTCCTCTAACTTCGACCTCTTATTACGGGGGTAGATGGCGCTGGTGAGATCTCTTGGCGCAACATTGGGTATATAAGAACCACTACAGTGCTGCCACACTATGATTACTTCTAGCGTTTGAACTTGACCCAGCACAAGAACGGCGAGCCGAGACGAAAATTGAGCCAGACCAAAAATTCCCGACACAGCAACATACTAGGAATCTTCTTTGACATCAAACCGCAGGTTCTTCGAATCTACAGAGACCAAGCTAAGCGCTTACTCATTTGTCGGCACTTTTAGGAAATGCCGGAAGACAACACAAACCATGAGAAGCGAAAAATGGAGTATGAGTGTTCGTATTCGGAGATGACCCTGGCGGCAGCAGAGAAGAGATTAGACCTTGACTTCCAAACATTCGTATCCGAAGCTACCTCGGTTGATCGTATGTTAGCAGAAACCAGGGGTATTGCCTTGGGCACGGAAGAGGATGAGACCAAAGGAACGAAAAAGAAGGTTTGGTCCCATATAGTACAATATCTTAATTTCGAAGGCTATCCTACAGATGCATGCCCAGACTTTACAAGAGCAAATGTTAACGACTTGATCTTATACATCATGGGCCCGATCTTATGGGACTTCAATATCGAGTTGGACGAGGGCAACGCACGACTTCGAAGGGAGAAGGAAATCATTTCTCCCGATTCTAAAACAGGGGGTTACGGAGAATTTGTTGTGGTTGAAGAGCCCTGGATAGGTGAAGATTTTGTTCTGATCATAGAATCAAAACCTTGTCTCGGAGATGCTATTAAGCACTGTTTACTTGCGATGAAGGATATGTGGAGCATCAATAGTAAGGGTAAAGTTTATGGATTCGTTACGACGGGTGAAGATTGGAGGATGTTGAGCTACGATGGCACCAGATTTGAGATGACAGACAAGTTTACAGTTTTGTCCACTGCAAAGCCCACAGAGCAACAGATGAAGGAGGTCTCAGTTTTGGTGGATTGCATTATCGCTGCGTTGCGCAGTGGAGGAATAAAATAGTGAAAAAAGGTGCAGGTGTCTAAGGAGAGAGTCTGGTCTATGGTTGGATTATTGAAGGCGTTTGTGCTTTGTAGAGTTTATGTTAATGGGGGGCACTGTATGATAACTCGGTGTCAGAAGTTATTTATCTATGATACAGTAAAATGAAAATGAAAATCCCCAACTCTTTGCCATAGAATCTCTCCGCGGGTATGTTAGACCCTGATAGGTTTTGGCTCAATTCTGGAAACAAGCCTGGCTTGAAATCCCTCAGTATCGCCGTGCTTTCCCCCTCCTATAGAGTGGGGTCAACGCCCGAGGGGCGGTAGGTATGGGGTGTTAGAATCCTACCGCAAAAAGAAGGCTGGAGGCAAGGTAGAGTGTTAGACAAGAAAGTGCATTTATATGCATGGAAGAGTGGAACACTTTGAACACCATAACATATCAAGCCACGGCCCGAGCATCTCGATACAAAAGCGTCACCCCTCTATCAGCCGCCATGAGCAGAAAAGAAGCCGAAAAATCCAAACGCCAATGTGATACATAACACAGTGTTTGCTACGAAAAGCCCATACCCAAGATAATTTGAAAGATTGTAGGTTAGGAAGGGCAGAGAAGACAAAGAAAGGGGGGAGAGTATCCAGGAGAAGTAGCGAGAACTAGGCGACCACGGGGGGCTGCGTGGAGAGGGTGGGAGCTGTGTTTGTGGCGAGTGTTTAGGGGGGAACTATCGCGAAAAGGATGCATGTAGGTGTGCGCAGATGAAGAGCGTAGGCAAACCTCTCTTTGGCTTAAAGTATAGGGGGTACAGTTGTCCGAAGCTGGAGGAGCGCTGCAATTTCCATATATCCATGCAGAGAAGCGACCCCAAGTGGTGTTTTACCATAGATATCTGGGATATCGAGATTGATGTCGTTCCGGGCGAGCAGCAGTCTCACAACCTCCTCATGCCCGTTCGAAGTAGCGATCACGAGTGGTGTTCGACGATTATTGTTTGTACTGTTGGGATTGACGTTGCTGGGTGTGAGTAGTAGTCTCACCACCCCCTCATGTCCGTCCTCGCAGGCGCAACAGAGTGGGGTTTGACCATCTTTGTTCGGCGTATCGGGATTGACATCGCCGCGCGCCAGCAGTAGCTTCAGCACCCCCTCACGTCCGCTCTCAGAAGCACAACCGAATGGTGTCTGACCATAGTCGTCTGGCTTGTCAGGATTAACCTTGTCGCGCGAGAGCTGGCATCTCACTACCTTCACCCTCCGATGCCCTTTCCAAAAGGTCCAGCAAACTGGCCTTTCACCCCTACCGGTATTGTCCGGCTCGTTGGGATTAGCCTCGTTGGGATCAGCCTCGTCACATGAGAGCAGTAGTCTCACCACCGCTTCATGTCCACTCCACGAAGCCCACCAGAGCGGTGTTCGACTGTCGTTGTCTGCCCTGTCAGGATCTGCGTCATCGTGTGCGAGGAGTAACCTCACCACCCCTTGGCTCCCCTGCCGAGCGGCCCAAATGAGTGGTGTAAACCCGTAGCCATCTCTCTGATTGAAATCACAGCCTTTCGTTTCTATCAAGGCAGCGACGACCCCATCAATTCCAAAGTAGGATGCACAGTATAAACCGGTAAATAGGTGATGGGTGAGTTGGTGAAAATGGTGACGGCAGATTTGGTTAAAAAGTAAGGTAGAAGAGATATGGTTATTGTACTGGTCTAACAGCTCGAGCGCGAGCGATCTCCCGTGATCTGAGAGCTCCATTTTGGCGTGGTCCCCCCAGTGCAAAGAAGAATATTCGAGGAAGGGCATGTCTGCAAGCTTCGAAAGATTGTTGGCCGGAAGCCCCTTGACTTGGTCATAATTCAAGTAAGCCAGACATGTTTGCCCAAGAGTTTTGTGGGCACCAGCCATGATACGGGGCCGGGAAAGGTATTCTTGAAGTGTGTAGTGAGTTAGCCTGACTGTCGATGTCTCTGTGTCCACTATGGCAAGCCCTAAGCATGCCCCTAGGACCTTGTCTTGCGGCTGGATGTTCTTATGGTCTAGATCCGTCGCCTCTATGCCTACCGCCAGGGCGTAGCAGAGTTCGTCAATCCGCAATGGCCGCTCCGAGTGGGATACCCACATTAGTGCCTCCATCCCAAGTCTTGATTGGTCACCCTCCTGCTCCCTAATTCGCTGCAGTGTTCGGCTATACACACTGTCCAGGTCCACACCAGTCATCGCCACCTTTTGTAACATTTCCTTTCTCCCCGTTAATGAGGTCTCGCCTAAGACTGCATCAATATTCAATGCAACAAGTAGGAGCCTTTGCAGAGTATCAATCAGTAATCCAAATTTGTAATAGAGTTGCTTGCTTACATCCCCGAAGCCTTTTCCAACATTGTCTTCATAATATCATTTCTCATATCTTCGGTCATCAGTCCTGGATCTCGGGCGTCGTCATTATCAATCTTCTGGGCTAGGTAGCTAGCGATATCTCCTCGGTCTGCGACAATGTCTATGGTATAAGCCCCCTCCGTAAGATATTTGTCAACTTCCCCATGAACATACGGCCTCCCTGTAAGAAATAGCCGCGTATTTGATACTTCTTGAATGACCTGCTGTAGTGCGCGAAGAAACTCCAATCGGTCCTGTGGCAGTAGCTCATCCACTGCGTCAATGCAGATGTACACTCGTTTGATCGGGTCGATTGTTTTGGCGAATAATTTCAGCATGTCCGGTAACCGAAGACCTTGGCCACCCCCTGTCTCGACTCCTCGAAAGCACTTTTAATTTCATGCGGGATCCCCACAGCTCCAACAACAATCTGCCTGAGTAGACTCCCTATCATATTTACCGCCGATTGGTCCTCTCGCGCTTGGTAATCGCAATAGAGAGACAAAACCACGATATTCTGTCCATGGGCATGCTGGTACAAGGTGTCTATTACGAGTGAACTGATTTTACTCCTATCAGCATCACCTACGGTCCCCGGAGAATGCTCCTGTACTCGAGCACTGTACCTTATGTATGTCTTTCCAACTCCTTGATCCCCATAACATCGCAACGTAGGGTTCACCGGGCTGTCCGGACTGTTGCGCCATGACTCGAACTCATTCCTCTGTAGAATCCAATCTCCAACACCAGCAAACCGGCGGTTTCTCACATCCTGATGCCTTTTATGGGGTTCAAGTGGCGACAACCACTCTTGGATCTGGAGAGACTCTTCATTTATTCCCACGCTGACGGTACTACTCCCGCTGTTGGACACATTCGCAGAGTTCGTATTAGAGTTACCATGAGCATTATTTGTCGTGTTGCCAGCACAGGTATGCGATGTGCCATAGCAACGATGACCACCATCGAGGCTTGATTCTCCATACGTAGTAGGTAGCCTACTCATATCGGATATAGTTCCGTAACGAGTAAGATGGTGGTAGGGGCACGATAGCTTATCGAAAAGGTTGATGGATATCCCTTTCCCTCTGGCAAAGGCGGGGCTGTCTTGCGGTGGTATTAGGCCTCGACCAATCCTTCCCACGCCAAGGAAATAACCTACCCCATCCTCCCACCTCCCCAAGTAGACTCCTGTTGGAAAAAGGTTTCGTATAATAGGCCGTCAGTCATTCACCGCCGGTCCACCACGTACGAAGTCTACGGTAGTCTCTCCTCCACCCCAGAAAACACAGGCTGGCAACACGGCCTTGTAAGATAACCCCTAGCATTGCAGTAGCCGATGTCTGTTCCAGCCAGCCAACCCCAATGACTGCGGCCTACTCTATGAAACAACTAGGACTTCTAACGAAACCCCACAACCCCCCACTAGACAGTACCCGCCCTCGCCTGGGCGCAGTATCTAGGTGGTCGCGCTGGTCAAAGCGACGGTCATAGTTACCATATTTGTCTCCATTTTGATAGTCGAGTCACTAAGCGGTGGGATCGACATCATGGGAGAAGAGTTAGTAGAATCTGAACATCTAGTACTTCTCGATGCCGTCCTTGATGACAGCACTTGGCGTTGCGGTCGTTGGTGCTGGGTAGGGGGAGGGGGGGAGGAACCCTGTGTGTCCTTTAGGGTCTCCAATATTGTCTTATAGCAATTTGACGTATCCCAGCATTCTAATTTGAGTGATCGTGAATATCGTACTGTTTTTTTTTTGTTAAATCCGCGGTTTATTCGTTGAATACCGTGCTGTTGCTCACGTTATTTGTACCGGTGTTCGACGTGCCATACTAGCAGGGATCACCACCGTGGCTTTGTTCTCCGTACCTGGCGAGCGATGTATTCATATCAGATAAGAATTCGTAACAAGTGAGACGATAGTATAGCAATATTATGGTAGCTTATCGAAGTTGATAGACATTTCTTCCTCTTGGGCTGAGAAAAAGTTGGGCTTGCTTTCTTGTAGCAGTGTTAGGTTGTCGTTTCACCCTAAACAGTGCCAATCCTTCCATGCCAAGGAAATAATTTACGCCGTCTCTCCCGGAAGTACTAGTGGATTGTTGTCCTACAGTACTTGCAGTTCTGGAAGACGAGAGGTAGGATCACCATTCTAACGAAAAGTATACCGCTGGATCCCTCTCGTACATCCCTGCCGGGATTTCTATTCTATGATCTACCTGTCTGCCAGTCACCCTGGAGCCAGGATTCCTCAATCTGGTGCAAGAGCTCTTTTTTTGCGCCTGGGGCCAACTTTCCGTTAACTTCGACCTAGGTCCCAGAGCGCAAACCCTCTATTACGCATGCAGAAGGTACCAGCGAGATCTCTTAGGGGAGTTTTGCGTATAAGTACAGTACAGTACGCCCACACGAAGATTATTTCAGGCGTATAGACTTAATCCACCACGAGAACAACAAGCCAGAACGGAGCTGAACCAGACGAAAAGCTCCTGACACAGCAACTACAAGGAGTATTCTTTGACATCAAGCGGCAGGTTCCCCAAGCGTGTGTACAGAGGCCTGGGTAAGTACTTCCAGATTTGCCAGCTTTTTTTAGGAAATGCCGGAAGACAGCACGAACCATAAGAAGCGAAAAATGGAGTATGAGTGTTCGTATTCGGAGATGACACCGGCGGCCGCGGAGGAGAGATTACGCATTAACTTCCAAAAACTCTTATCCGAAGCTATTCCGGTTAGTCAAATGTTGGCAGAAGCCCACCTTGGGATTAAAAGTACCAGTGATATTGAAAGTACCAGAGAGGATGCTATCAAAAGGACGAAAGAGAGGGTTTGGGGCCGTATAGTAGAATACCTTAACATCGAAGGCTATCCTACAGAGGCGTCTCCAGACTTTAAAAGAGCCAATGTTAACGACTTGATCTTATACATCATCGGTCCGATTCTATGGGACTTCAATATCGTGATGGACGAGGACGACATACTACTCCGAAGGCAGAAAGAGCTCATTTCTACCGATTCTAAAACAGGGGGTTACGGAGAATTTGTTCTGATCGATAAAGTTTCCTGGACGAAGGATATGCTTATTCTGATCATAGAATCAAAACCTTCCCTGGGAGAGGCTATTAAACACTGTTCACTTGCGATGAAGGATATGTGGGACAACAATGCTGAAGGTAGAGTTTACGGGCTTGTTACGACAGGTGAAGATTGGAGGATGCTGAGCTACGATGGCAGCATATTTGAGCTGACAGAGGGGTTCGCACCCCTGTTTACCTGTACTACTGATGGTTCAATGGGCAAAGATCGATGGATAAAAGATTTGGTTTTGGTGGATTGCATCATCGCTGCGCTGCGCAGAAGAGGACTGACATAGGAGGAAGGATAAGGTGTCTAAGGAGAGTTTTTGTTTTGAGGTTGGGTCGCTCGAAGGCGTTTGTGCTTTGTAGAGTTTGTCTATGTTAATGGGGGCCCCGCTCGAAAGATGGGAGAGGAGCAGTGCAGCCCAGTGTTGGGAGAAGAAGTTATTTATCTAATTATTCGTGGCGATAGCATTTTATTCTTGATTGTGAGGGCGAACCAGAGCGGTTCTACTACGACAATGGTATACCGGCATGAGTTGTGTTTGCACTTTTGTCTGCTCGTGCTTCCGCGCTAAGAACAGGGACATCCGTTTTGGAATAGCCACCACGAACCCGTAAAAAGCAGTGTTCGAGCTGTTTGAAAGAGTGTGGTGAACGGTGCCATTGACGGTCATAACGTTATTGTACATGAAGTTCTCGCTCGTGGATCATATCCTATCCTACCATGCACACAGCCAATATTTCGCTACCGAGTGATACCACATGATTCCAAAAAAACAAGGTTAGGAATTGATCGGCATAAATTTAATTTAATTTGATTTAACTTAGGGGATACTCAAGTGCCTGGAAGGTAAGAAAAAAGCAGAAAAACTGTGGTCGACAAAAAAAAGAAAGCATAGATCTATGATAAGCCTCGGACCCCACTAGGGTAAATAAGGGTTCTAGACCGAGTGAAGCGAAGGAAGAGAAATGAAACTGGTCTAAGGATCTTTTTTTTTATAAGAGTTGTGGGTTGCACCGGCCTCTGCTCGGCTCGTGCGCCGGTGATAAGGCGAAGAGGAGAGAAGAAAACGGAGATCCCGGGCGAACTAACCCCATGACAAAACCATTAACATCAACGAAAAAAATTAAACTTTTGTTTTAAAAGAAGAGCCCTCCTCTGTCCAATTTCCACTCTAGAGGGTAGTAGATACGTTCACCCAACCTTCCTCACAACCACACTTGCCGCCTTCCTCAGCCGATTCATAATCGCTAGCCCCTCGAGCACTTCCTCGATCCCCTCAACATGGATAACATCAACGCCGACATCATCCAACTCCCTCAGCGCGGCAAACAACCCACGGCCAATCTCCTCCCCGCCCTTGCCCAAGCCCTTCTCGACAACAGTAAGTCCGCCGACGCCCTTATTCCCATAAAACTCACTCTTGACGTCGCCACTCTCACTTTTTAAACAATCTAGCGTGAGTTCTCCAATGCCAGCTTTCCAAGTACGTGTCCGGAGAATGCCCACTTTGCCGTTAAAGTTCTTTCCGGAGAGGATGGCGGAGCGGACCAGGTCCTTTCCGCAGGGGGCGCGGGCGCCGAATTCGTACAGGACCACGCCGGCGCGAGGAGCGTAGTGCTTGTATTTCATCCCGGGAGCTTCGGGGATAATGGAGGAGTCGGCAGCGTCTTCGAGGGATGCCTTCGAGGTTACCGTCTTCGCCCAGATCCCGCCCAGCTCGCGGATCGCTTCGACGCTTATGCCTCCTGGGCGAAGGACTATGGGCGGATCGCGGAGGCCGTCTACTACGGTTGATTCCAAACCTACGGAGCAGGGCCCTCCGTCAATGATTAGTGGGATGCGGTTCCGGAGATCGGTGAATACGTGTGATGCACTCGTTGGTGATGGGTTTCCAGAGGCATTGGCAGAAGGAGCAGCAAGGGGAAGAGAGGAGAGGTGGCAAAGCGCCTGAGCGATGGGGTGGGATGGCAGACGAGCAGCGAATTTCGGTTGCCCGGCTGTGACGGCTGCAGAGAGTGGGCTATCAGTAGGCAGTGAGAGGAGGATAGTTAGCGGCCCTGGCCAGAATTTGGATATTAAAGCATTGTAGACTTCCGGTATTTCCCCACCGCCGGTGTTCATTGCGTGCCCATTCGTAGTTGTGGTCGAGTCGGCAGGAGCGAGTATTCCCCGTAATTGGCTTAACGAAGAAACATGCACTATCAAAGGGTTATCCAACGGCCGCTGCTTGGCGGCATATATACTGTTCACCCCCATAGTACTCGTCGCATCCGCACCCAGGCCGTAGACCGTTTCCGTCGGGAAAGCAACACACTTACCCTGGCGCAGAAGGTCCGCTGCATTCGTCAATGCCTCTAGTGTTGCCGGGTCATCGATCTCTAGCGTGGGCGAGTCATAAGGGTGTAACCCAGGCTCCGACGACGGGAGGAAGCTTATCTTTGAGGCATCAACCGTGGAAGTGGCTGTGTGGGAGGATTGGCGCGAGAGGTATAGTGATGATGAAGGGGAGGGTGATTGTGGTGGTGTGTAGCTCTCAAGGACGGCGGGGCTTAAGGTTGTAGAAGGCATCCTGATTCTTGCCAACAATTGTGGTCGTAGTTGACTGGATGCTCGTGGTGGAAGCGATCGGAGGAAGCTTGTTGTCCTCGTCGTTGTGGAAATATTATTTATCGGGCGAGCTTAGGTATTTATGAGCGGACGTGATATCTAGCAACGGCCAGCAGAGGGAGGGAGGAGGAGGAGGAGGAGGAAGGTTCTGAGTAGCAGATAGGCGCGGGATGGCAGGGCAGTTGCAGGCAGAGTAATCCTCACTCACAAACTCCCCCCGCCTCAGTAAGCTAAAGGCGAAAAGCAGCCCTCTGTCCTGCGCAACACAACACCCGCAGCCCGCACGCCAAGAACCTAGAACGGCCAAGAGTCATCGGCTAGCTGGATCAGGGCATGCCCCTCCCCTTCCTCGCTCCCTCTGCTTTTTCACTAACTTATAGTATGCTTCTGCCCCGATACAAACAACCGTTATCATCAAAGTCACGCCGGATAACCATCATGAACTCCAGCCATGGAGATAAGCGAAAGAAACGAAAAAATTTGATATAATACTTTCCCTGCAGCTAATCACGTGACTACTATTTCCCCTCCGCCAATGATGGGGTGGGCAAGTTCCCTGATAGTGCTTGCAGGTTCAAAGTGCCGTAAGTCAACTTTACCGTACGGTGACCCACAGCGAAGCGAGCCTACAGTGAGGCGAGAAGGCCCATACAACTATTATTATAGGACAAGGATTATTTGCTTGGGTATTCTCATTACTGTATGTGGTACGGTAGACTCGCTTTGCCGTGGGATACGGCACTAGTACTGTAACTCGATGCCCAAATTGACTTATCATCGGATTTGTGACCATCGCGGTAGTTCCCCCGAGGTGAAATGTGCTACATAGGAACGGCACGTTTTGGGGTGTGGCAGGTAGTAGGCGATTACCCGGCCCAGAGTGGTTGAAGGCTCGCGTGCCTTGGCTGCAGGCGAAAGAAGGCAAGTGCAAAGCCCGCAGCACCATCTGTTACCCTAGGGTAGGTTTGGTTTGACAAGTTAACGGAATTGTGAATATCAATTAATGAGATCCAACACATCCAGTGGTTTTATGCCTTGTAGGAAAACATTAATCCTTCTCACGGCCTTTTACTTGGAATCCCGGGATCGCAGGGTTGACGAACATGGTGGACTTGAAGACATTTTACGGCACCACACAAACAAGGCAATGGGGACAATTAATCACAGCAGACATAATACCAGTATGAAGAACCAACCCTTGCTACCTTTGCTTACTATAATGTCAAAACAAACACAATTCTCGACAAAGTTACGGTACTTGTGCCAGTAACCTACATACAGTACATAACGTACAGAGCCAGAGCCAAAATCAAAGTTCCAAACACAATTCGGAATGAAAAATACAAAATAAAAAGGAATCTGGGGGAGGAAAATAGGGGGGGGGGAGGGAAGAGAGAAAAAAAGAACAAAACAGTAGTAATAATTATCAAACCTCCTCCGTGCCCTGTGCCTTCTCGCTCCGCTCTGCTTTGGTGTAATATATACAGCCCATACAGTACACACAACCGCACGCGCGCAAGGAAAAAAGGAAGGAAGCAAGGTGGAGAGGGAGAGGGGAGGGAGGGAGAGATTGGCAATGGAAAAGGGAAAATAAGATAACGACTTAGCCCCCGATCCAATCCAAGATGGTAGAATGAAAGAGATCTTCAAGAATATGCTTCTTTTTCTTCTTTCTGCCCTCTTTTTTCCCGAAACACGAACGCGAATATGGTATCTTTGTCTATCCTGTCCTATCACACCCACTGCTTGCCACCTCAACTTTTTTTCACAAAATGCCCAAAAACCAGCATCCCTCCTTCCACTGTCCAATGGAAGAGGGAAGGAGAAAAAAAAACATTATCCGTCCAGGTTCGTAAGCACGAGATAATACGAAGGGAGAAGGAAAGAGAAAAGGAATGATATGAAATGAATAGGGAAAAAAAAAGAAGGAAAAAATAAACACCTCAAACTCCCGTAATAAACCCCTATCCCCATCAATTATGGAAAAACTCAGGCGGCCGCGGTCCCTTCAACCGCAGCCCTTCCAACTCCAATGACCATTTCCCGACCACGACGCTGGCCCTCTCCATCCTCTTTCGCATTCTCCTCTTCTTGCTGTTGCTCCTTTTCTTCCTGGATCTGCTGCTCGTCTTTCTCCTCCGCCCAAGCGCCCCACAGTGCCTTTTTCGGTGCGATCTCAATCTTGCCAAATCCAACGTCCTGCTTTACGTTGATGGCATCCTTGGTGGCTAGGACGAGCACCTCAAAGAACATCTTTGTGGCGTCGGTTGCTGTTGTGGATTCGTGGGGGAGGAGGTCTTGGAAGATGACTTGCTTTTTTGCTGCGGGTTCGGAAAATTGTTCTCTCAACAGGTGAACGGCGGCTCTCGTTTGCAGGGAGATAGGCTCGGGGACCCGGGGTAGCTCGACTTCTGGTTCGGGAGAAGCCTCCTCGAGAGGAGGTAGAGCGGCCGGAGAGGATGGTTCTATAGGTGAAACCATCAGCTACACTGAAACGCGTTTGGGGTGCTGGATAAGGCAGGGAAGCAAAGTACACAGTACACATACCAGGTAGTCCAATAAAACTTTCCTCTTCCATAGCCATTGGTGGGGCTGGCTCAGGTTCAGGGAATTCAAACATTTCCTCAGCAGGGCTTGCTGCGGCCTCCGCCCTGGCACGCTCCTCCACCTCTTCCGGAGGGGGCAAAATTTCCTCTTCGCCCTCTTCAATTTCCAACCTAGGGTGCTTCGCCGGGAGCAGGCCCTCAGCACGCTCTAGAGCTTCTTCGCCCTCACCCTCTCGCTTTCGCTTGAGTTCGGCCATCCTTCTCACAAATTCAGGGCTCAAGAAGCTGGCTAATTCGGGCGCAATATTCTTGGGGTAAAACACATTTTGCACGAAACCCCTCGTCTTCTGTAAACTCAAAAGAGCCAAAAGCCCGGGATCCCTAGGCAAAAAATTAGGCTCGATCAAGATCTTACTGCGATCCTCCTGCTGAGCCTTAATCTGCTTGGCACGAATTTCCGTTACAGAGTCGACCATTACTCTTCTCCCACGCACCTGGCGTCGGTGTACGAGTATTTCTTCCGGCTCCTCGCTCGGCTCTCTAAGAGCCTCTTCAATATAGCTGACATCCACAAAACGGCCGAGCTGTTGGAGGTCTGCCTCGAGGTCACGCACAACACTGCTACGAGCTGAAGAAAGTGGGGATTCCGAATCACGGGCGAAAGGGGGGATATCAAGAATCGATGGCGCTTCATGAACAAATTCTGGTGGTTCAACCAGAAGTGGGGCTAGGGGAGAGGCTCTCCCAACCTCACTCGGAGCCTCAAGAATCGTCAAATCACCTTCACCGAGACCAATTTCGCCTGCAAACCCCACTTCAGCCTCGAGCTCCAGACCCAAATCTTCCTCTGGGGGTGCAAGCCCTATGTCAAGTTCCTCCCCCTTCGCCTCCGCCTCATATTCCACTTCCATAGCCTCTGACAATAGGTCGTCTCTAAAGTCCCTCGCCGGGAGTTCCCTTCTTCCAATTTCGGGGGTAACTTCCAGAGCTTCACTTTCACCTCTGGCAACAGTAGCTGCCCGTGGTGGCCTTGGTGTTTCCGCCTCCTCACCGACATCAAGATCTAGATCATCAAGTTGTAGACCAAAACCAACGTCCCTCTCTTCGGGACCCCTGCGTCCCACTTCCATTTCGATAGATTCCTGCAGGAATTGGCTGCTGTCCTCAGCAAGGGTAATACCTTGCCTTCGGGCTAGATGCGCGTCGGAATCGAAGGGCAGTTCGCCGATATCGGCCAAGTCAAGGGTTGGGTCAGGCAGTAACAAATCAAGCTCTGTGATCACATCGGGGAGCGTGAGTTGAGCCGCCGTATGTGCAATGGCACCGGCAGGCAAATCGACATTGCCTGGGCGAAAGGCCTGGGAAGAGACGCGTTAAAAATGCACATAGATAACTAGGGAAGCGCCTGTGGGGAAAAGGTAGTAGAGTTAAATAGATGAGGAAGGTACCATTTTTATCTTCATCAATGCCTCATTACAGTCTTCGAGCAAGTACCTCGCTTTGCGAGAGTAGATTCGGACAACACCCAAGAGTAGCTGGCCACTCAGACGCAGGGCCATAGGAGCCTGGTCCTGACCAACGATAGCACCGACCGACGATTCAATATTAGATTGTAAAATGTGTGTTTTTGAGAGTTTGCGCTCAAGATTAGCACTTAACCAGACGCGAGCCAGAGGCCCGGTCTTGGACAACAGAGTTTCCGAATAAAACATGGTGATGATAGTAGCAAGGGTGAGGAAAAAGCGAGAAAGGGAGAAATTTTCACGGATTGCAACGCGAGGACGTGAAGCCTAAGTTGGGAAACGCGAGGGTCGAAGCGGGCGCGCGTTTGTTATTATGGAGGGGGCTGGGAGAGGTGACGAATTGGTCCAACTAGGCAGTGGGGCAAGCTACCAAGCTACCAAGCTACCCGCTCTGCTGTTTGGGCTTTTCCTCTTATTGCAGGAGAAGAGGATAGGGTACCCGAGGACGCGCAGTCACAGGAATACAAAAAAAACGGGCGGGGGAAAAAATGAGTGAAAAGAGCACGACGATGCGCCAAAGATAGATGCGGGTGGGAAGAGTGGCAGCGGCGGTTAACTCGAGCACGGCGAAATATTACAAACGGTGGAAGCAAAGATAGGGCCCAAGATTAATGGAAGTTATAATGGGATTGAAGGAAGGAGCCCAGTATAGCATGAACGGAGATGTGGGTGGTGGTGGTGGAGAGCGACGGTTTTCAGTGTTCTGTAGTGAGGGCTACGGAAGAGTAAGCCTCATAGAAGGGTCGAGGAGTGAGTGGGCGATGCGGACTACAAAATGCTTGTACCGGTATCACAAATAACAGAGGAGGCACACACCCATCTGATAAGTTGTGGTTGGCAAGAACAAGAGATTAGATGCTGACTGATGGATTAGATAATATTGGACACTGGACACAATCTGGCCCTAAGAGGAGCATTCTGCATCCCCAAGCTTCCTATCATACCGTAGACTCCTCTTGACAGGATGGGCAAGTCGCGGGATCACCTCCGAGACGGAGGGACATCTTTAACCGGAACCTGTCTTCCTTCCCATCTGCTCACTCCCCCGTCCCTTTCAGGCTTCAGCCTCCTCACGGAATTTATGAAGCCTTTAGTGAAAACTAAAACGCCTGTTCATCTCACGTACCAGTAGATCAATATAGACATCCCCCACATTTGCACATGGAATCCTCACAAAGTTACAGTACAATACTGTGATCCCTTTTAAATCTTATGTATCGTGGCGGTGCAATGGCAGATGGAATGTCTCAAACTGAAAGTCCTTGCAGCCAGGAACCACAACGGCATTTCCATACCACGCCTTTTTTTCCTTTGAACAGCCTGGCGCTGTGACAGCACCCTTGTAATCAGCCCTCGTGTTTGTCCTTCACTATTCTCGCTGCTACTGCCTATTGCCCGCCAACTTACCCGCAACTCCAGCCTTTGATTACTCGTACTTTGCCTGTCAACCTCCCGGCAAGAACAGTGAGAGTAGCGGCTCCTTTCTCACTCCTCCTCCTCCTCCCTCCCTTTCCTTTTTTCCTCCTTTCCTCCTTTCTTCAGCCTCCTTCCTTTTCCAATAGCAGTCCATCTGTTGCTCCTCCTTTTATATTCGCCTTCGTTCTGATTGAGCCTCCTCGCCTTTGCCCCCCCATCCTACGGAAGGCCCCTTCCCGTTCGTCGCCTCGATTGATGCTCTAGCTTCTGCAACCCCGCCGAATCCGGTCATCTCACGCCTCCCCACCGTGGAAGTTCTACCCTATTGCCTCTAGAGGCAAATGGGTTCTTCACCTCGAACTAACACCCCGCTTGGAGTCCCACTCCGCAGCCTCACTGCGTCGCCCTTTCATGCTTCTGCTAACGGAAGTAGTGTGTCACTGACATCTGTAAGCTTGGATTTCCACCACTTCTCAAGCCCTATTTTATCGCTCACTTGTTGATACGGGTTCTCCTTTAGCCCCCCTCCGCAGTCTATGCGCTCCTCACCCCCGAAGAGACAGCTTTGAAGCTCCAAACTTCCCTGACACACGGTCTGACCTCGTCTCAAGATGCTATATACCGTCGCTCAATTCACGGAACCAATGAACTGCCCCACGGAGATGACGAGTCGCTGTATGTGCGATTCCTCAAGCAGTTTGTCGAATCGCCCCTCATCCTTTTACTCCTCGGGAGTGCGGCGGTTTCTTTCATGATGGGAAATATGGAAGATGCGGTCAGCATCACTTTGGCTGTTGTCATTGTCGTTGCCGTGGGCTTTGTCCAGGAGTACCGATCGGAGAAAAGTCTGGAGGCCTTGAACAAGCTTGTTCCCCATTACGCACATCTGGTCCGGGGTAGGCCTGCAGATGGAGAATCCGGACCGCCCACCTCTTCCACCGTAATGGCGGGGCAATTGGTTCCGGGCGATCTCGTGATATTCTCCACTGGGGATCGAATTCCAGCAGATATCCGCATTACTCAGGCATCCGGCCTGGAAATTGATGAGTCTAACTTGACCGGCGAGAACGAGCCCGTGAAGAAAACGGTGGAGGCCGTTGCCCCACGGGACGCGCTTAATCCTACTCTGTCAGACATTGCCGTGTCCGAAAGGACATGTATTGCATTTATGGGAACGCTGGTACGCAGTGGCAACGGTCAAGGAATAGTGATTGCTACTGGTCCCAAAACCGAATTCGGTACAATCACGGCTATGCTTGCTGGGATCAGCAAACCTAAAACTCCTCTGCAAAGTTCGATGGATAAACTTGGCAAAGATCTAAGTTATGCTAGTTTCGGTGTTATTGGTGTTATCGTTCTTCTGGGGTTGTGGAAGGGGCGAACCTGGCTCGAAATGTTCCAAGTGGGGGTTTCTTTGGCAGTTGCGGCTATACCGGAGGGCTTGCCAATTATCGTAACCGTAACATTAGCTCTAGGAGTCTTGCGGATGGTACGGCGCGGGGGGATTGTACGGAGATTACCAAGTGTAGAAACTTTGGGATGCGTTTCCGTCATCTGCAGCGATAAAACTGGTATTACATTTTTCTCTCTTTCAAACCCGCACATTCGATGGTCGCAATAGTCTTTTAACAGGAGATAGGCACCCTAACAACGAACCACATGACTGTCACGCAATTGTGGACACCAGATCTCCCATCGCCAGTGGAGAGAACGAGCCTCCTTGAACCCCCTATCACCAGGGATGCTACGATAGACGCTGTTGTCCGGATTGGCAACTTATGTAATAATGCTCGGCTTTCTACAACAAGTGCTTCAACGGTGGCTGCTGCGGCAATCGGTATTACATATACCCGTGCTAATTCTAGGTTCGTTGGGCAAGCTACCGATGTTGCTCTGTTGGACTTGATGGATGCTTTTGGGGATTCCGATGCAAGGCAACATGCTGAGAGAGTAACAGACGTTCCATTCTCCTCCGAGAGAAAATGGATGGGCGCTGTTGTTCGCGATGAGGACGGCGAGCGCAGGCCATATATCAAAGGTGCTGTTGAGCAGGTTCTTGCAAGATGTGATGCCTACCTGACGAAAGAGGGAAGAGAGGTTGTTTTGGATGAAAAACAACGGAAGAATGCATTGGCTGCCGTTGAGAAAATGGCATCGGAAGGGTTACGAGTCCTAGGATTCGCCCAAGGCTCTCCGATCCCGGGGAACCCTGGAAATTCCAGCGGAAACAACGATTCCATATTTAGGGGCCTCACGTTTGCTGGAGCAGTCGGCATATCCGATCCTCCTCGAAAGGGTGTCAAGTCTGCGATCAGACGATTGATGCGCGGTGGCGTCAAAGTGATGATGATTACCGGTGATTCCGAGACAACTGCGGTTGCTATCGCACGGAAGCTTGGAATGCCAATCCTTCCCGACAGCCATGGGCACGGCGGTATTGTGCGGCCCGTTTTGAAAGGTGAGGATTTGGATGCCATGACAGATGCTCAGCTTGCACAGGCAATTGCTACTACGACAATCTTTGCCCGCACTTCCCCGGAACATAAGATGAAAATTGTTCGCGCGCTTCAATCGCGGGGAGAAGTCGTAGCCATGACCGGCGATGGAGTTAATGATGCCCCTGCGCTTAAAATGGCAGACATCGGCATCAGCATGGGATTGCAAGGGACAGATGTGGCTAAAGAGGCAGCGGACATGATTCTAAGCAACGACGACTTTTCCACTATTCTCGGTGCCATTGAAGAGGGCAAAGGAATCTTTTACAACATTCAAAATTTCCTAACCTTTCAACTAAGCACCAGCATCGCTGCCTTGAGCTTGGTTCTTTTATGCACCTTTGTCGGGCTACCCAACCCGTTAAACCCCATGCAGATTTTATGGATAAGTAGGTTCTACCTCTCGATACACGGCCTCCGCGCCTGCATTCCACCGGTTACTTATCAGCATTTCTCTCATGAACAGATATTTTGATGGATGGCCCCCCCGCGCAATCCCTAGGAGTAGAACCTGTAGATCCGGCCGTGATGACACGGCCACCCCGTTCCCGCAACGAGCAAATATTAACGAGAGCTGTCCTCTTGCGGATCTTCACCTCTGCGCTCACTATCTTACTCGGCACCATATTCGTCTACGTCCTGGAAATGCATGACGGTGTCGTCTCAGCACGCGGTACCACCATGACTTTCACCTGTTTTGTTCTGTTCGACATGGCGCTCGCGTTGTCTTGTCGCTCGGAATCGAAATCGATATTGATGGGTGAGATCAAGATTTTCGGAAATAAAATGTTCAATTACGCCGTTATCGGATGTCTTATCGGGCAGATGGCAGTTATTTACGTCCCCGGCTTACAGAATATATTCCAGACGGAAATACTGTCGTTTAAGGACTTGGCGATGTTACTAACCATCGCCAGTTCGGTGTTTTGGGTTGAGGAGGGAAGGAAATGGGCGCAGAGGAGAAGAGAGTTTACTGGCGGGTATAGTGGAAATGTTTGATGGGTTTAGAATGGTGTGTTATTCGCCCCTATGGGCACCGCATCTAACCCGCACATAAGTGTTCTAATTGGGCGGAAAGAGAACTACAATAGGACATTGGAGGCATCTTTCGGTCACCTGCCTGTTTCTCCTCACGGGGCTTTCTTCCTTTCTTCCACAAGACTGATGGGCATTCGGGTTTTCTCTTTTTTCTAGGTCTATAAAAGACGGTGTAAAGTTTGGGCGTCTGTAGTTTCGTAAAAGTAATGTGAGAAATGGGACCCCCTTGGTAGTTTTTCCTTTCCTTTCCTGTCTTTTTTACTTGTATGTTTCGATTGTATAATTATTTGGAAGGATGGGGATGGGGGAGGGGGAAGGTTATTTTCGGCAAGCGTAAAGATACCTTCAAATTTTGACGAGTATGGGACGAGTTTTTATGATACCATCGTATACCGTACTATGGATAGTGGGCCTGGAGAGAAGTGCGGTGAGCTGGTCAGTGGGTTTTGTCATTGGGGGGGAAGGGGCAAGGCACTGCTATTCTCAGATACTGAATTGCTGCGTGAATAGCTATAGCGATTTGTTGGCCAAATCAGCACAGCGACACCCCCGACTACACATCCACAAAATCCCACCCCTTGTGCGGAAAGCTGGCTGGTTCCGTACAGTACTCGAGTACAAGACTAGTCACGCCTGGCGTGATACGGGTAAGTGCCCCCGGGCAAATTATTATAGCACTCGAGCACTTCAATCTTATGGCAGTTATCAGTTTATAGAATGGCTTGAGCAACCCAACCCGACCCTCTCTATAGCGAGGAAAAATCACTAACATACCATACTTGTACGATATGATACAAAAAACCCCACTGGCCCGCCAACCTCTCTTATGCACAGGATGTCACTCGAAATCCTCCCGAGTCACTCAGGTATGGGAGGTTGCTCTACTTGTAGCAGCTTTAGTACAGCAGATTGTGGGCGCTAGGGGAGAGTGATGTTTTGTGAGGGGGGAGAGGCGGGGGTAACCGAATATGGGGGGAAAGAAGGCCTTTGGGGGGGAGAGGTTGTCAAGGAGAGTGAATATACTGTTGATCTTAAGTTAGACAATAAAAAGTTAGAGATCGCATGATATATTCCCTGCCCTAAGTCTTTGAGAGAGAAGACGAAAAACGGGGTATCGGCCTTATTCTCTATGATAATATTATATACTATCTTCTCAACACTGTTCTTCTCTTAGCTGTAATTATCTTGGGCATGGGCCTTGTAGGAAAGCACGTTATTTTAAAATTTATAGGCTTTTAGTCTTCTCTGCTCCTTGCTAGCTATGGCGTTTGGTACGAGTACCACGGTGCTATTCTACCGCGATTCTTGGCTTGTGGCTTGGTGTCTTGGTCTGTTCCCGCGACAGAAATGTGAGTAATCCCATTTACGGCCACTTGGATACCAACGTGGGGAATGTATCAAATAGCTATAACACCAAAATCAACGTGGGAGTAAACGAATAATCTTTGCGGAACCAGGCATGGTTATCTCCGCTTGAGCCCCATAGGAGGCATCAAGATGTGGGTTACCATCGGCTGGATGGTGTTGGGGGACTGGGTTCTACGGAAGGATGAGTTCGAGTCATGGTGTAAGAGTCCGGATCGCCTAGTGAATCCTACTCTTTTTGTGCTATGGGGGTCAAGGGGTTGGCAAGACATGTATAACGTCTGATATGAGAGTATTCTTCAGAAAGCGTGAGCGATGCTGACAAGGTATTGGATCAGTTCACTGGTAATAGACACCCTGTGTGAGCAAGTCCGTGGGCAGAAGATCATGGTTTTATTTCTCTATTGCGATTACCAGGCACAGAAGGACCAATCGGCGGTAAACATGGTAGGGAGTCTGCTCAGACAGGTTGCTTCGGGAACAATAGGGGTTCCAGGGGAAATTCAAAGTGCTTTTGAGGATTCAAAGCAGGGAGGTGGAAAGGGTCTTCGATTACTGGATATGTTGAAATTATTCATCAAAACAATCAATCCCATTGAGCTGTATATATCTGTGTCGACGCAGTGGATGAGTTGCAGCCACAGGATCGGTCAGAGTTTCTTTGTGCTCTGCGACAGATTATTCGGGACGCACCAAATACCCGGCTATTTCTGACAGGGAGGCCGCATATTAGTGGGGAGATAGGTAATCATCTCATGGATGGCCCATATAGCACAGACGTTCTGGCCGATAAAGGAGATATCGCTCGATACCTAAGTCGGATGAAGGATGATGATAATATCCGAGATCCAGACTTGATGACAGAAGATCTGAAGAATGATATCATGACGACAGTGCCAGAAAAGGCTTCAGGGATGTAAGTAGGAGTAGCCCATATAAATTTGGGTCACTGATTGGGGTTCTACTCAGGTTTCTGCTTGTGGCATTAAATATCGATGCAATCTTGGGCGAGACCTCATCAGCGAGGCGAAAGAAGATGTTGCAACGGGTGGCGGCGTGGACCTGGGCAGTGTGTATAACCAAACGCTGCAGCGAATAAAGGAACAGAAGGGTGACCGAGCGAGGCTTGGGGTGGAGGTGCTAATGTGGGTGTCCCGTGCGGAGCGGCCATTGCGGAGCGGCCATTGCGGATTGACGAACTCTGTCACGCTCTGGCTGTAGAAATGGAGACGACCGATCCAGACCAGGAAAACATCTGTCCACGAAACACAGTGCTAGGGTCATGCTTGGGGCTTGCTATAGTGGACCAGGAGACATTGACGGTCCGGCTGATCCACTATACGCTTCAAGAGTACCTTTACCGGCCTGGGATGCTGCCTGGTGCACACAGAACACTTGCGCAATCATGCTTGGCCTACCTAAATTATGATCGCGTCAAAGGACTTCCGGTCAATAAGGTTCCGGACCTTGGGAGAAATACCCTTCCTCGAACATTCTTCTCTATTGGGGAAGCCACGCGAAAATGGAGCTCTCGGATCACGCGAAATCACTTGCGCTTGAACTATTAAACCGATACGATAGCTATATATCCTCGGCCTTGCTTTTTGAGAAAATATCGTGTCACGATCCTTCATTTGCTCATTACCGGTTTACCGGTTTGCACTGGCATCCTATTTCGGAATCGATGAGATTGTGGCCACCCTGACCGAGACGAGGGGCTGTGATATCGATCAAGGGGATTGTATGGGGGTTACGCGGGCTGCTCAGCAGGGGAACCAAGGTGGTGAGACTACTGCTCGCACGGAGCGATGTCAATATCGACGAGCCAGACAACTTTGGTCAGACGCCACTCTGGTGGGCTTCTTACAATGGGCATGAGGGGGCGGTGAGACTATTGCTCGCACGGGGCGACGTCAATTCCAACGAGCCAGGCAGGTTGGGTCAATCACCACTCTGGCCAGCTTCCAGCAATGGGCATGAGGGGGTGGTGAGACTACTACTCGCACAGGGCGGGGGCCAATCCCGACAAGCCAGACAGGTGGGGTCAAACACCACTCTGCTCGGCTTCTGAAAATGGGCACGAGGGAGTGGTGAGACTACTGCTCGCACGGGACGACGTCAGTCCCGACAAGTCAGACAACTCTGGGCGAACACCACTCTGGTCGGCTTCTAGCAATACTAACTAACCAAACATAAGTTAAAAGAATAATAAACCATCTCAATCAATCTATCGTCTGCCACACCCGTCGATCTTCATGCATAATCCCATTTGCCTGCGTACCTCCGTGCAATGAATGAAGGAAAGATATAACCAGAAACCCTTCCGTCTATCCTTCCGTCTAGAACAAATGAAACCACTAAAACTACTATCTCGTCTTGTCCCTCATCTATCCGCTTCCTTTATCTCTGACAACTATCCGCTTCCGTCCATTTTGACAACATCTAGACCCGCTTTCTTCCCCGACACTGCATTTTTTTCCCTTCCTCCTTTTTCTGTAGGATTCTAGCTTCTTGTGCTTACCACTAATTGATATTCGCCTCCTGGGTAAACACGGAAGAGACAGCTGTAGGGAAAACATGACAATACTGAGAGTCCCTGATCTCTACTTGCTTCCCCTATTGATTTAAAGCTAGTTAGGGTCTACTACACTCGCGGGGAGATCTTGTGGCAAAGGTTTAGCATTTTTGCTTTAATTTTTATATATCATACCCGTTTCAGTTCAATCTGTGTAGTACTGTACAGCATGGCTGAAGATATCATAAATGGCGAGACACCAACACCCCAAGAGACTTGTTTTGTAATATGTGAAGAATATCTTGTAACCACCCGCACAATCTCATTCGATCTAGGCGTGGGCTAATCTGGATATAAAGGACGGTAAAAGTTAAGCTATATTATTCCTCACCCGCATTCACATTACTTAATAGATTTTCTTGTAACAAATCGGCTATGGTCTGCCTTTCTCTGGTCTTTTGCGTTTGTTTTGCCAAAAAAAGAATAAAACAAAGGCTGAATCTCTTCGGATTTTTTTTCTCACTGCTTTGCCCTCTGACCTACGCTCCACGATTGTGGGGACTGGCGAATCGGGTTTCACGGTTACGCTAGCTACTTGCACTGTCCGGAGCAAGGGCAATAGAATCTGTGTGCTAGTTCCTGTCTCCTCTATCCTCTCGCTCAGGGTTTTGTTTTGGCTTATAGTGCGAGTGATAGAATATGAAGATGGGTGGTTCGGGAATCTTGTTAACTCAAGGTGCAAGTTGATATCGATATGTAGTTGACAAATCTCGATGGAAGTAGGCATGAGGGAGTGAAGTCAAAGAGAGATAGATATATACCGTAGGAGATTTGTCATTCCGGGGGAGCTAGGATGGGTGGTTTGATCGGGCAAGCGATTATTCTTTCTTTTATCTCTATCGAGTACCTCATAGCAGTTGTTGGAAATACCGGATCTATAGGACTTCTTTGTCACTCGCTTTCTCTATGTATAAGCTTTACAATCGGACTACCACTAACTTGGCTGCCTTTTACCTAAGCAGAGGCACTTCATTCTGGGAGACTTTTCGAGCACAAGTTTGGTTTTTCCCACCGTAATACTGTGCGATATGTGAACATATCGGTATAGTGACCAATGCAGTTCTGAGACTCTTAACCAGAGGGAAGATCAGCGATGGTTCTTGTGCTCCAGAGGTCGGAATGGATACAATTTGAAATATGTTAGGTTGAGCCGTGGGTCTTGATATCTAAGTGAGTTTAAGATCATCCGGTTAACCCAAGAAGCCCATCAAAAGGCTACGGGAAGTGCTTGGGGGTGGGGTTGGCTCACTAGGGGAGATCAGATCTCATATAATACCTTGAACTAGGCTGAATTTTACTTCGGTGGAAGAAAGGTATAGCAGTCTTATTGTATAAGTAATTAGCGGGGTAAATCAGTTACTGGGCGTCAGCTGGGGCGACACTCTCCCGCCCCGTCCTGTTATAGTTAAGGCTCTGCTGGGGGGACTAGTTCTATAGTTTCCCGCTCCTAGGGCCAAGGCATTTGGATTCCGGTGCCGTAAGTATCGGAGTAATTAAAAAGGGGCTTCATGTAAATTTTCGGGTAGGCCAGCATCAATAGTTTCTCTCCCATATCTGACCTCCCCTCACCAGTGCAATTTCATTAAATTCCTCATTGTGCTTTCCCGGCCACACCGCATAAGTAAGCACTCTAGCTCACTTTCATCCTAATAGATGATGGCTGTTGAACGGATGTGCTTGGCTTTGTTACGGGAGTGTGAAGGACTGTTTAGGAGATGTGTAGATGGAACGGATACGGGAGAATGTTCAATAAATAGATTTTACCCGCTAACTTATATCTTTTCTATGTTATCATGGGGGTGTACGGAGGAATGGGGTCATGTGGGGGAATACAGCCATAGGTGTGGTGATCCATAGAAGGATCAAGATGTGGTATTTGTGTTTTACTTAGGCACTTATCACTACCGTTAGTTTGATTTTAGTTAGAGAGTGAAGTTGAGAGCCAGAGCGAGCGAATGAACGAAGTACGAGGGGTAATACTTACATTCCATATCCTTTTTCCAAAATGTCCAAGTTCCACGTGAATTCTCTTAGTCTATCGTCTAATTCCGTGCGACCGTCATTTCCCCGCCTTGGCGATGGCTGGCCGCTCTCTCTACCAACTAGGGTTTGCTGCCGGCAGCCAATGCAATTCCATCGTTTCTCCCACATTTACTTTATGTTCAAGTCAACCATACACCTTTCCCCTTCTCTCTGCAGTCTGGCCTTGCATATGCCATTGTCCCCAACATTGGGAGAAAGCAAGCCCGGTCTATCAGTTGCCATAGTTACCGGTGGGTGAAAATTGCAGGACTATGGTAGGTTGCTAGGGTATTCTTTTGGGCTCACTTGGATTCCGTCAGTCGGGTCTATGGTGGGTCAGGTTACGGTTTGGGATGGCCAATGTGTGGCTCGCGGATGCCCATTACTGGTGGGAGGTTCGACAAACGATACTAAGAGCCTATTCCGCTAGTCCTCATATGCACGTGCTACCAGAGGAATCCAAGTACTTGTATTCTCATCGCGTATTCGGAATCCGGTTGCTACAAAAGTGCCGGCCAGTATGTCAGTATTATGAGAAATATCAAATATATGATGGGGTTAATATAAAGGGGGGAAAGCAGCCGATGGTAACAGGTTAGCCGATCGGACTAGGGGACAGAACACTCTGGTTTTATGTTTTTAGTGGTGATAATTGTGGTGCGGGTGACCACAATTGTGACGATAATATGAGAGGAGCGAGTTGTGATTTCTAAAAGGTTACTTTGGGCATAATATAAAGCTGGGGTGAAAGAGTCTCAAAAACCTGCAGAGTTTTTATTACAACTATCGTGAGCTGATATCCGGGTAAAAGCTGTGAGGAAAAACTGTAGGAGCACATGGTAGGGGCCCTGTCAAATGTAGGGAACTGAGCAGAAGCTTGACCCAGACGAGACTAAATAATACATGTAATAGTGGCTCCTCCTAGCCATATTTGGACATAGAACTAAGCTATAAATGTTTATTAATACCAGATTCCGAATACGCGATGAAATTACAAGTACTCGAGTATTCCCAAGGTATTCAGGGCTGGTTGTGGTGACGTAACCTTTGAAAGTTTTACTTTTATTGGGACTTGGATGTATGACGGGAATCCGGCGCTCCTGCACATGGGGGTTACAACTTCAGCCTGTCTGATTTAAGCTTTCTAACGAATAGAGGGGGGTGGCATGACTACAGAAGGACGATATAGACTACGAGTTAGAGTAGCTACCTATGATCCGTGTCTTTATCGGCTAAACGCTTCGCCTTTTCTGCCCACCCCCCACTCCTCTGCCATAAGATTGTTATGAGCCTAGGAGCCTGAAGTTCCATCGTGTGAAAGGCCGGAAGAGCACAGAAAAACAAGCCGTTCAGCGCCTCTGGGGGACAAAAGATGAAATAATACACGAGGCCTTATTAGAGGAGGTAGCTGGAGCGACTGGTGGGACAGTTCAGTCGTTTGTGATTCTGCAGTGACGCACTTGACTGTACAAGTAATATAATATCCCCTCCCAGGTGAGGCAATTACCGGTATCTATCCCATAAAAATATCCATCCGGGCGTGACCATTGATAAGACCATCAAAGTCGTGTTCTAGTCCTAGATATGGTACTCGAGTAGGTCTGGGGCTATCTGGATTGTGAATTCCTGATAAGCTAAGCGATAAAAACTTTCTCCATTGGGAGTCTGCTTACCGAGATGGGAAGGTGGGGGTCAATGATTGCCTTGGCATGGAGATTATTGGCTATCTGAAACAACAAAATGACTTCAGACATTACCGTACTATAAGAAAGCAGTCCCAGCTTGGTCCTGCTCGCAGGAAGGAGACATCCATCAACCTCCTCGATATATTCCTGTACTGCTCTGCTACCTTACACCTACCACAACGCCCTATTTCTCATTATTACATCGCCTATGGGAAACAGCTCATCAAGTCGGCATAGGGATCGTAGGCAACGTCATAAATCGAACGCCCATGCCCACGACAATACGACCCACTGTACTCAAGACTACTCAGATCGGAAAATTGGGGATATGTCAAACAGCTCCAGTAACACTATCAATGTGGGAGCAAGAAAAGAACCTTCGGGGATTCAAGCATGGCTGTCGCCACTTGAACCCTATGAAAGGCATCAAGATGTGAGTGACGACCGACTGGATGGTGTTGGGGACTGGGTTCTGCGGAGGGATGAGTTTGAGTCATGGTGTAGGAGTCAGAATAGCCCAGTGAATCCCACTCTTCTCTGTTGTGGGGGGGAAGGGGTCGGCAAGACATATATAAGGTATAAGAGTGTTTTCCAGAAACCATAGGGGATGCTGACTGGGAATAAAATCAGTTCATTAGTGATAGACACCCTGCGTGAGCAAGCTTGTCGGAAGGGTGTCGTGGTTTTATTTTTCTATTGCGATCGCCAGGCTCAGAAGGACCAATCGGCGGTAAACGTGATTGGGAGTCTACTTAGGCAAATTGCCTTGGGAGCAGCAGGGGTTCCAGGAGAAATTCATAGCGCGTTTGAGCAGTCCAGGCGGGGAGCTGGAAGAAGGCTCCAATTGCCAGACATGGTGAAATTATTCGTCAAAACAATTAGCCCCATTGAACTAGCATACATCTGTATCGACGCAGTGGACAAGCTGTTGTCCCGGGATCGATCAGAGTTTCTTCACGCGGTGGGACAGATTCTTCGAGAGGCACCAAATACGCGGCTATTCATCACAGGAAGGCCGCATATTTGTGGGGAGATTGAGGAGCATCTCAAAGAGGGCGCATATCGCATAAACGTTGTAGTCAACCAGGGAGATGATGGTGCGCAGGAAGCGGGCATGAGGACGGAAGATGTGAAAAATGACATCATGAAAACAGTGTCGGAAAAGGCCCCGGAGAAGTAAGTAGGAGTAACCCTATTACAAATTTGGGTCACCGGTTGATACTCTGGAAAGGTTTCTACCCATTGCACCAAAAGCCGATGAAATCTCGGGTGAGATCACGTTGGCAAGGCGGATGAAAATATTGCAGGTGAATATGGCTGGAGTGGACCGAGAATGTGTGTATGGCCGAACTCTGCAGCAAATAAAGGAACAGAAGGGTGACCTGCCAAGACTTGGGATGGGAGTACTAATGTGGGTATCCCACGCGGAGCGGCCACTGCGGATTAACGAACTCTGCCATGCCCTAGCGGTAGATGTGGAGGCGACTGATCTGGACCCTAAGGACATTCCGCTGAAGGATACGGTCCTTGGGTCATGCTTAGGGCTTGCCATAGTTGACAAAGAGACATCGGTAGTCCGGCTAATCCACCACACGCTTCAAGAGTACCTCTCCCGGCCTTGGATCCTGCCTGGTGCCCACAAAATTCTAGGGGAAGCCTGCTTGGCTTATCTGAATTACGACCAGGTCAAGGGACTTCCGGTTGATAGCGTTGAAGACTATGGGCAGATGCCCTTTCTCAGATATTCGTCTTTATATTGGGGGACCCACGCAAAAATCGAACTCTCAGACCGAGCGAAAATCCTTGCACTTGAGCTATTAAACCGATACCAAAAACATATATCCTTTGCCTTCTTTTCCAGGGCGAAGTGGCCGGGCTCTTCCCCAAATACTCGTCGGTTTACTGGTTTACACTGCGCATCCTACTTCGGAGCTGAAGCAGTGGTAGCTGCTCTGATAGAGATGAAAGGCTGTGATATCAATCAAGCAGATGCGATCATGTATACGCCGCTCATGTGGGCTGTTCGGCGTGGGAATCATGGGGCGGTAAGGGTGCTACTCTCATGCGATGGGATCGAGCCCGACAAGGCAACGTTCTATAATCAGACACCCCTCATGTGGGCTTCCAAGAATGCGGATGAGGAGATGGTGAAACTACTCATACGGGGCGGCGCCAATCCCAACGAGAAAGACGACTGGGATCAAACACCACTCATGGAGGCTTCCTCCAATGGGCGTATGAATATTGTAGCCCTCCTCCAGCCTCAGACAACTGCAATCTCAAACCTGGACTAGGCTAAAAGGGGAATTCCTCTGCACTCTCTCTCTGTGTGCCTGTACTTGTACATGCATCCCTTTCTCCATAGTTTCGCACTGGATACTCGTTACCGTATAGCACAGATTCCACCCTTTCCTCACAGCCCTTTCCAGCGGCTTGGTGTCTTGCTACCATCTTCTGGGCACTCTCCCCTCCTTTTCTTTCTTTCTAGTTTTTCCTAGCCACCAATCTTTCAAAGTATCTTAGGCATAGCCTTGTTCCGGAAAACCGCTATCTTATATATTTTATGAACGTTCAGGCTTCGTAGCCCTTTCCCGCCCGTGTTTCTTAGGACGGCTAGGGTGGCGACTTGTTATATTAGGGGTTCAAAAATGCCTTATTCTTCAATCTATATCGAGCTGTTTTCCCACATAGCCCCCTCCCGCTTATGCTACAGAATTCTAACCTCTCATGCTTGTGCGCAAATTAACGGCAACCAAAAGCCCCAGTTGCACAGGTGTCAATGACAGTCGGTCCCAGTCTTGAATCGGCGCCCATGTACCGTACGAGTACAGTGCCCATCACCTTGGGGCTCACCCTGCTAGGCGGACATGAAAGAGAGAGAGCGGTAGAAAAAAACATGGCGATCCCAAGGGCTCCCAATCCTTTTTCGCTCCCACACCAAGTCAAAACGTCGCTGGTTCCACACTCACCCAGAGATATTGTGCCAAGTTCAGCATCTTTGTTTCTATTTGTATTTTGTTACTTTGCTTCAATCTCGGTGGTCTCGTAGGCATGCTAGAAAATATCATGAATAGCGAGACACCTACGAGCCGAGAGATTGACCTCGTATCTCCTAGTCCCTGAGTGCGCCCAAGAAATCGGTGGAATGTGTCTCGGTTTGAAACGCCCATGTAATTTGTTTCCAGTTGAGGAAGGGCGCCTTTCAAGTTCTATTAATCTAATTCCAATTAAGGAAAGATACCTTCCGGATCCCGTCATTTTCTTAACGGGATCTCTTGGGCGCAGCCCTCGACGGGGAGGAGGCTATAGCAGCGGGGTCTCAGATTACCTGTCAGCGCCCGTGCAGAGTAAAGGAAATCAAGAGAGAAGACAAAGTGTCTAGCGTGATAATTCTTTTGCTTACTCCCTCCCACCCTCCAACATGAAATTCTCTTGCCCCTTTATTTCTAAACCTCTTTTCCTACAACCAAAAATAAAGTAAGAGATACCCTTTCCATCAAACCTGTTTCCTACAAACAATTTCGCGATACTAATATTCTCTCCTCTGCCTATCTTCAGTAATACTACCCAGATAGCCTATCCTAGGTCCTTTGTCACACACAATTCAGGTCAGCTCTCTAATTGTTGGGTTTGGCTAGTCTCGCCTTCTGCCAGTTGCGTCGGGCTGCTCTGCATTTCTGGTGTCGGTAACTCTATTGCTTGTGTTATGGACTTGACCCCTTCAGCTACTAATATTCTCGCTACATATATCTCATGGTAAGTTTTCTATTCAATAAATTAATCAAAAATAAAAAAAGATGAATACAAACAGCTAATATTGTGGGGTCTAGGATTTTCGAGGATAGGAAGTGCTCGATGTCGCTTCCGAGATCGCGTCTCCCCAGTCCGGGATCCCGAGTTATATGAATCCTGTGAAGGTAGGTTTGGAACTACCATTGTCCACTCTATCAATTGTTAGTTATGAATAGTGTATGAGGTTTACACGCCCTAGGTATATTGAACCCGAACATTTGAGTCTGACTTTGGTACAGGGTCACAGGTGTGTAGACAATCTGCCATACAAATCTTTACCCCCAGTGTTCAGGTTCAGTATGCTTGGAATGTATAATAGGCACAGGTTTACTAACCAGAAGGTGCAGAGAGAGGGGAAAGTGTACGGCTAGGAACCGGAATACCGATAGAAGAGATGTCCGGTATCGGTGGAGCAGAGTGGGATTGTCCTAGTACAGTGAAGAGGACCGGTGAAGGAGTGGCAACAAGTGGAAACAAGGGAGTGGATAGGCTTGGAAGGTTTCCTGTGGTGGTAGGAAGGCAGATGATTGTTGTAATTAAATTGTTGATAGCATCTACAAATTGAGATGAGCTTTCAGGATCCTGCTCCTCTAACCGATAAAAAGTAGATCTTATCCGTTCGTTTATCTCACCAAGGCGTAGTACACGGAGGGTTTTATTGTCAGAAGGACGGACAATCGTTGTTGGTACCAGAATTTCCTCACCAGGCTGCTTCTCATACATTTCGAAGCCACCACCGTTCAGCCTTTCCTCATAGATTCCCCACATCTGGGGGGTAAGAAGACCGGTCTCAAGAATCTCATGACCTAAGGTGTCCCTTGCTCGTGGTTCTGCATGATCCATATGAAATATATGCTGGCAGGGAAGTTGATAACGTCTTGAGAAAAGGCAGTAGCACACAAATAAACCATTGCTCAACTCTCGGACAGGTAAGGGCATATCCTGTTCTAACCGAATTGCTACCTTCTTTTCCTCTAGGGCAATAGTTTTTTGTACTGCAAAGGGAAATCGCTTAAGTGATGGATAGGTTTTTGTCAAGGTTGTATGACGAGTTCGTTCGTCCATTTGAGCAGCCAATATATTGTTATCCACATCATGCGCACAGTCATGCACTGTTCGCACACAGCCATAAATCCCGTGGGTTGCACTGTCGCCTTTCCTTAAGCCAGACCCTAGTTTTAACCGTCCATGCCATGCTTCACAAGCATTTGAAGATGTTGCCTGAAGGAGTAGCTGATTATGTTGTCTTGCGAACATAGCCCAACTCTGCCTGGTCTCCAACCACTCTTGTTGTATATACCGCCGATCAGACTCGGTTGAAACAGCTGTAATTGCCAAATTACATAGATTAATACACTCTGTTTCACTTAACACTCTTATAGCATGTCGCATATGCTCATAAGCAATATGGGTCTCTTGGCTTCGAAATCGTCGACGCAGTGTCCTTTCTGAGTGTACTGTACATAGGAGATGTTGTTTAACATGTCCTTCGCTTTCGAAAGCTTTCCTAACAGCAGCTTTCTCGATAGCACTATTATCTGTGAGGGGATATTCCATCTTCCATTGGCATCTAGACCACTGATATATTTTCCGTAATGCAACTGCCAGGATATCTGAATTCTCGGTTTCAACTAAGCAATTTGCTCCAGGCACCCATATTGCTGCCTCATTACGGCACATGAATGTAAATAAATTATAACCATGAACATTGAATTTATGTGTAGAGTCAAAAATCGTTAAAAGTCCACGGTTTGTAAGTGTCTGTAACCGATCAGGGTAGGCAAATACCAGGCCCCTGGTTTGGCTTTCCCCCTTTCCCTGGGCCGTAATAGCTTCGCAAAAGTATCCCTTTTCAATAAGAAACTTTGTTGCCTGTTGCCAGTCCTCCAAAAGTGTTGTTCCGGTAGCTAATTTGCGAACATCCAGGGATCCGGTTCTGAATTCTTGACCAATGTTTGCTATATCCTTTCTATATTACAATTTAATTAATATGAACATTCTACCTTTATATTTGTGCTGTATAAATAAATAAGAATTCAAAGTACAGAAGCAAAAAAGAAATAATAGTTACAGAAAGAAAGATTTAACTCACCGATCAATAAATGCACCGCCAACACTTTCTAACCGTTCAGATCCTCCTGCCCGACCGGTTCCTTTTAAGCGATCTCGAACCTGAGCTGGCGTATATCCTCGTGCAAGTTCATTCCGAATAATCTCAGTCAGAAATGTTGACCTTTTCCGCATCCACGATTCCTCAATGCTATGGTTATGTTCTCGGCAGCTTTTCTCCTTCCCTTTTATCTGTTCAACTCGGAAGGTTTTCGCAGCCTCTGACACTGTTGATTCTGTGACTTTAATCTTCATTGGACACCTTCCTGGAGCGTAATATGTTGTGACCCTTGATTTTCCGGACAGGGTTTCTTCTGGAAAAGGATCTGCCTTTGAGGAAACTCGTGTTTTACTAATCCGACAGGAATAATACCGTGTAATAGACCGCTTGTGTTTGTGCTTCTCACAACTCGTATGCGTCCAAAACCCATCAACCAGTGGCCAATAAATCAAATACTGCCGGTCAGTTAGGATTAGACTATCCTTATTAACATGATACAAATCTTGAATCCATTGTTCATGATGATGCGGAACTGGAATAAGGAAATCAGACATTTTCTTTGCTTGGCTTAGGAAGAGTGGTTGGTGATGCGGAGGTGATAATTACCTACAATAATCTTTTACCCCGCTTCTCCTCAATTTTCATTTATGAGTGATAAACCATGAGGCCTAGTATATCCTAACTATCGCACGGTCTGTTGTTGTCTTACTAGGATATGGTTACTCGGTTGACACCAAGCATATCGATCACTTTGACCTCTCAAGCCCTTCTACGAGCACGCAACGTCCAACTGAGACCCCGCTGCTATAGCCTACACCCCCGACTGACTATGGGATAATATAAAGCCTAAGTCAGAGGATGGACGATAACAATGCCCGATATCCGGGCTGGATGACGGATGATGGGAAGAATGAGATTGGAGACAATGTTTGAGAAGGCTTTTGAGAGGTACAGTACAGTGGGCAGGGGTGGCTCTGATAAATTTGGGTCACTGGTTGATATTGTAGAACACCACTCTGCTTATTGATTCTAAGGGGGTTGTAAGACAACTGTTCTCACAGGACCAGGTGAACCTCGGTGGTTACCATACCGAACCAGCCCCTAACCGAGTGCTCTGTTGCAACCAAACTTTTTTTCTATATACTCTACACCGCACTCGTGCTCGAGTTTTTTTTTCCGCACTGTACTCGAGTACGTGTTGTGTGTCATACTCGAGTATAGTTGACCCGCCGTAGGAGCGCCGGTAGGTTTCCTCTCTAGTACTTGTGGGGGCAATGTTTGCTGAAAAGTATAAAGGGGTTCTTTTCTCGCACCGCCCTTCCGGAGGAGACGCGAGCGGGCCAGAGCGGGAAAGGAAGTGAACAGCGAGAGCCTTCCGGTGAGAAGGACAACGGACACAGCTACTCTCGGTACATTGCTTTCTCTTTCTTCTTTCGCGTTTCTTCTACTGTGAACTGTGAGAGCCTCTGTGGAAACGTCTTATCGACGCTCGGCGGAAAGGGAACCCTGATACCTACCTGATCGTGTATAAAAGTCTTGATTTCCTACATTTCCTGTTGGTAGCTGCCGGTAAGTGAAGTCTTCATAGTGGTTCCATCCCCTCCCCAGACCCGATATCCTGGATCTAGTGCCTCGGCGTGTGGAGATAGTGGTTGTGCTATTGGGGATGGCTAAGTTGACAGGCAACTGATTGCCTGGGTAATGCAGAAATCGCCTGGACCGCTAGGAATCTATTACGGAGTCGTGAGGATACTACTGGGGCAAAGCGACACCAATCTCAACGTGGGTGACACCATATATCGCCGGACACCCACACCACTATTCTGGGCTGCGAAACATGGACATGAGGGAGTTGTCAGAATACTGCTCGAACGGAACGACATCAACCTCGATGCAGCTGATGGGTATGGCCGAACACCGCTCTGCATTGCTGCTGACTACGGGCATGAGGGGGTCGTGAAGATACTGGCAGAGCAGGGTGACGTCAATCTCAACGCAGATGACGTGTACGGCCGGACACCGCTTGCCTGGGCTGCAGATCGTGCGATACTGAAAGTTGTGAGGGTGCTGCTCCAACGAAATGGTGTCAATCCCAACATAGCTGACCAGGATGGTCGGACACCTCTCTCCTTGGCTGTCGCGGGTGGGGGTGAGGAGGTCGTGACAATGCTGCTCCAACGGAACGACGTCAATCCCAACACAGCTGACCACAATGGCCGAACACCTCTTTCCTGGGCTGCTGAGTGTGGGGATGACCGAGTCGTGAGGATACTGGTAGAGCGGGGCGATGTTAATCCCAACATAGCCGACTGCAATGACCAAACACCTCTCGCCTGGGCTGCTGGGAGTGGGCACAGTGGGGTTGTGAGGTTACTTCTGGAACGGAACAACATTGATCCCGACCGAGCTGACTATTGTGGCCGAACACCACTCAGCATGGCTGCGCTTAGAGGACACGAGGGAGTCGTGAAGATATTGTTGGAACGGGACGACGTCAATCCGGACACAGCTGATATAAATAAGGAAACACCACTCTCAGTGGCTGCGCTGAAGGGGCATGAGGAAGTCGTAAGGATGCTACTGGAACGGAACAGTGTCAACCCCAACGGGGCTTGCACCTCTGGCATGACGCCGCTCTCCTTGGCTGCGGAGAACGGGCATGAGGGAGTCTTGAGGAGGCTACTGGAACGGAATGACATCAATCCTAGCATAGCTGCCGATTTTGACCGAACACCGCTTTTGTGGGCGGCGTGGAATGCGAAAGAGGGAGCCGTAAGGATACTACTAGGACGGCATCAACCCCGAAACACGCGACAGATGTGGCCAAACACCGCTCTGTTGGGCCGCGCGGAACGGGGACGAGGCGACTGTGAGGATACTGTTAGACCGGGACTGCGTCAATCCTAACATGGCTGGCGAAGACGGTGAGACACCGCTCTGGCAGGCTGCTAGGAATGAGAATGAGGGAGTGGTGAAGATACTACTAGGGCGGGACGACGTGGATCCCAACACGGCCAGCGAAGATGGTCAAACACCACTCTTGTGGGCTGCGCAGAATGGAAACGAGGAATTGGTGAGGATGCTCCTGGAGCGGAATGACCTTAACCTTGACACAGCCGACAATTCAGGCCAAACACCGGCCGGGTGGGTGGCCGGGGGCGTGCATGACGGAATTGCAAAATTGCTACGTGACCGAACAGATATCACTTCCAGACACGCCCCAAGGCTTCAACCAGCGGAGCCCTGCTCTCCCGAGCTGTCCGAGCTATCTGAACCTGCTTCCAAAAGGATCCGCAGATTTTGATACTCCACGATAAAACCCACCTAACATACACCTCGCGGCGATAGAAACACTTCACGAAACCGGACCCCAGGCTCGCTACGGATAATTCTTATGTAAACCGGCAGACGATCGCGGATTCCAAACCCCGGGATTGGGCCATCCCTCCGCACTCTTTTGTTCTATGATTTGGGTCTCGTTTAATAAATTTTATATGCATCCGTAGTCTGTTACTGCTTTTTCATACCCCCCTTCTCGGATCGTACCCTTTTTGATTTGTCTACTTTTCGTCATGCCCCTTGGGTTAAGTTATTCCATTTCTGTCGATGATAATTTAGTGTGTTAGCGTTGCTGAAGAACTCGGGAAGGGACCGCGTTCTATCATGGGGTGAGTGTACGAAAGCTTCAATGCCGACCTCAGCGAGATGTGTATGCGTTCGAGCGACCTGAGTATGTGGGTGTGCGGCGAAACATGTAGAAGAGAGTTTTTGGTGATGGGTTTACAGTGTTCTGTCCACACCTTCTCTTGCCACTCGTTCTTTCTGTTTCTTTCTGCCATATGTCCTTCGCCGCTCGGCCATTTACAGGATTTTGCGATAGGCCTTACCTGTTATTAATATCATAGGCAGCTGGCTTCTTGCTCATGCTATCTTTTTTGGACCGTCACAAGTTACACGATGTGGTACTCTGGCTGCTCAACCAACCCTTTTCAATTTTCCTTCCTTGCTGGTTTTGTGGGCCGCGCTGGTTGAAAAGCCTTACCGGAGCTCTTCGATGTGTCGGAAGTTCAAAAAAAGGGGCACCTGATGTTGGGAAACTAGGTTAACTCTTCCCAAAAATTAGCTTCGCACCCCCTACCTTTAATTCTGACCAGTCTTCCCAGCGGGCTAAGTGTTGCAGAAGATTAAGGGCAATTGCTCCGTGGCGAAAGATATTTCCTTTGCACCTTTACCATCTTGTAGCTCGTTTGTTGGTAGTTTCCATTTGTTGGATGGGTGGACGTGGTGGATGTGAGAGAACTTGTTCTATTCTCAGATGCGCGCCGCTGCTAACTAAATAGGACTAACAAACATGTGTGCGCAACTAGTGGTTTACCCTCAACGCCGTCCTA
>Ga0307517_10000959_pt1 | contig 48920 bp, 41 predicted proteins | sample 23_EM_MG_FD_194515 | JGI IMG/M metagenome (GOLD analysis project Ga0307517, IMG submission 194515) | Populus trichocarpa ectomycorrhiza microbial communities from riparian zone in the Pacific Northwest, United States - 23_EM | ecosystem: Host-associated > Plants > Roots > Unclassified | place... | reverse complement strand
CGTTCTCCCACACGACGTGCAGGATCACATTGTCATATTGCTTGTCACTGCCATGTGCATGCTTCTGCCAGTCGCTGGCCGACAGGTGCAGCTCGATATTGCCCACCCATAAGGTGTCGTCTATGCGAACGCTGCCCCAGAGGAAGTCTGGTCCCTGATACGTGTTGAATTCGCCGGGAGACAGGATCTGAAGGGTTTCCCCTGTCTCTAGTCGCAGTTCATGGAAGTTAAAATGCCCGAACTGCCAGATGAACTGCAGCAGTCGTTCCGTCATGGCCTTTGATTGATTAGTTGCGCAAGTTACGCCCGGCCATAAGATCTCACAATACCACTAAGCGGTAAATAATTTCATCAACGCGCGGGCGACCCTGCTGACGGGCAGCCCCATTACATTATAAAAATCTCCCTTGATGCTTTGTATGCCGATGACGCCGATCCATTCCTGGATCGCATAGGCGCCGGCTTTGTCGTAGGGTTTGTATTTGTCTACATAGCCTTCGATCTGTTCGCGGGTCAGCTCATGAAAGGACACATCGGTCGTATCGGCAAAAGCGATCTCCTGCTCTCCCTTACGCAATACCACGCCCGTGATCACCTGGTGGCAATGGCCCGACAGACGCGATAAGATGCCGACCGCATCGTCCCGGTCACGGGGCTTGCCGATGATCTCCTCTCCGAGAACGACGACGGTGTCCGCGGCAAGGATGATACGCCCGGGCCCGACCTGGTCCTTTACCGCCAGGCCCTTGTTGCGGGCTATATGGATGGGGATCTGTTCTAAGGGCAGGCCGGCGGGCCAGCTCTCTTCGGTATCCTGCACCCGTACTTCAAAATCGATCTCCGCCCATTCCAGCAGCTGACGGCGCCTGGGGGATGCCGATGCCAATACGATACGTTCCATAGTTGATGATGATTGAGCTTTTTTTCTCAGACCCATTTTACAAGGATCATGGACAGGATGCCTGCCAGCATGACCCCCTTGATCAGGCTGCTGAGAAAATGATAGTCCTTCGTTGTATTCGCTACATATAATTTGCGCAGGATCCAGAACATGGGGACGATCAGCAGCAGGCAGCAGTATAATAAGATCCACCACCATCCATATTGCAGCACATAGAACTGGATGACGACGAGGGCCCCGACCAGTACGCCCAGCCAGGTAGCCGCGAATACTTTCGCCGTGTTCACCCCCCAGAGGATCGGGATGGTGCGGCAGCCATAGCGCCGGTCCCCTTCCATATCTTCGATATCTTTCACCACTTCCCGGATCAGGGAAATAATGAAGGCGAAGCCCGCATACAGGATGTCGAACTTGAAGGCCCTGGATATTCCCTGGTGATAGAGCGGGTCGCGGAATACGGAGAAACGGAATTCGCAGAGATACAGGACGAGTATGACCCAGGCCGTTAGCAGGGAGATGATCACATTGCCGATCAGCAGCCTCCGTTTGAAGGTAGTGCTGTAGAACCATAACAGGACCACGCATCCCAGGTTGCTCAGGCCGACGAGCAGGTTATGGATCTTCCAGCTGATATAGAAACCCAATAGCACTCCCAGGCCGGACAGGGCCCAATGCCATACGATCGTCCATCTTCTCTTAATGATCTTGTCCACCACCAGCCTGTCCGGTTTATTGACCCGGTCGATGTTCAGGTCGAAATAATCGTTGATGACATAGCCCGCCGCGGCGATCAGGATGGAAGACAGGGACAGCAAATAAAAGATGGGAGGCGCCAGCAGATCGAGATACTCCCCGGAAGGGATCTCGCGAAGACTGGGCAGGATGATGCAGGTATAAAAGAGGTACTGGGTCAGGGCGATAAAGACCAGGTTGGGCCATCGGATCAATTGAAAGAAAGCGCCCGGCAGTCTTGCTATATTAGTGAATTTACTCATACCCGGGTTTCTTTATTTAGAGGCCAGGGAGGTATCTACTTCCCAGTGACCGTTGAGTTTAAGTACCTTCTCGATAACGTCCCGCACACAGCCCTGTCCGCCGCCAAAGGAGGAGATATACCCTGCGATATGCCGGATCTCCGGCACGGCGTCCGAAGGCGCGCAGGCAAGCCCTACCCGCTGCATGACGGCATAATCCGGGATATCGTCTCCCATATACAGGATGTGTTTTTCTTCCAGCCCGTGTTCCCGGGCATATTGCGACAGGACCTCTTTTTTATTCTTAACGCCCAGGAAGACGTCCCGGATACCCAGGTATTCCAGCCGGCGCCTGACCCCTTCCGACACACCGCCGGATATGACGATCACCCGGTAGCCTTTTTTCATGGCCAGTTGCAGGGAATAACCGTCCTTGGTATTCATGCGGCGCACCTGCTCGCCTGTTTCGAATACATCCACGCTCCCGTCTGTCATGACGCCGTCGACATCGAAGACGAAGGTCGTGATCGATTTAAATGTTTCCAGTATGCTCATGATCGTTTATCCCTCCTTGTAGAATTCCTGTATCTGATGGGTGAATAGCTCATATAATTCCTTAATATTCTCATAATTATCTAACAATTCCAAATGCTTTTCTATCGTGATCCCATCCCCGCGGATGGCCGGCCCCGTCTGTACCTCGCGGGGGGCGGCATGCGTGACCCTTTCGGCCGTCTCCTTTATCAGGGGCAGCAGCAACGAAAAATCTATTTTTTCTTTCCCGCAATAATCGGCGGCCAGTGTATAAAGATAATTGCTGAAATTATTGATAAAGACCCCGGCCAAATGTAATTTCCGGCGGGTGTCATCACCGGCCGTCTGTACGTTGGCCGACAGGGTCCGGGCGAACGCGGTGATCGTCTCCAGGTCTTCCGGGTGAGCGGCGTCCACCAGCAGGGGCATCTCCGGAAAATAGCCGATCTCTTTCCGCAAACTTTGCAGGGGATAGAGCACACCATAGCGATCACTGATGGGCTGCAATACGTTCCCCGGCACGGACCCTGCCGTATGGACCACCAGCTTTCCCGGCAGCGACAGCCGTTCGCCCAGCGAAAGCAGGGCGCTGTCCGATACCGCTGCGATATATAACCCGGCATCACGAACGATATTTTCCAGGCCGGTGGCGAAAGGACTTTGCAGTTGCCTGCCCAGCAGGGCCGCATGCTCCTCCTGCCGGCTGAGCACCTGTCCGATCTCATGCCCGGCCGCCGCTATCTGCCTTCCCAGCACCGTGGCTGTATTTCCCGAACCGATGATTACGACCCTCATACCTTATTTTTGTGCCATGAAGTTAAAGCAAAAACTGGCAATCAATTATATAAGGGCCCGCCTCCGCATCCTCGCCATCGTGTCCCCCGATAAAGCGGCCAGGAAAGCGTTGGACATCTTCTGCACCCCTTTTCAGAGGAACCGGAAAAAACCCTCCGCCATTTTTGAGAAGGGAGAAAAATTATCCTTCCAGCTGGAAGGCATCACGGTCCGGGGACATCGCTGGCGACCTCACCAGGCTTCTTCCGCCAACCTCAAAAGAGTCCTGATCGTGCATGGTTTCGAGTCGGCCTCCGTCAACTTCGAAGGCTATATCGGCGGCCTGCTTAAAAAAGGCTACGAAGTGCTGGCCTTCGATGCGCCCGCCCACGGGCAATCCGGCGGGAAAAGGATCACCCTTCCCCTGTATGCGGAGATGATCCGTTCCGTCTGCGACCAATACGGACCCGTGCAATCTTTTATAGGTCATTCCTTCGGGGGATCGGCCCTCTCTCTTTTCCTGGAGTCGACCCCGCAGGATGCAGATACGAAAATAGCGCTGGTAGCCCCCGCGGTGGAAATGACAGCGGCCATCGACGGCTTTTTTGCGCAGTTACAGCTGGGAGATGAATTGCGTCCGGGTTTCGATCAACGCATCGAAGAGATGGGCGGCCATCCTCCTTCCTGGTTCTCGATCCGCAGGGCCCTGTATAACATCCGGGCCACTGTCCTGTGGGTGCAGGATGAAGATGACCTGATCACCCCTCTCCGGGATACGGAGGGCGTGCGGGAAGACCGGCATCCGAACCTGCGCTTCCGGATCACGAAAGGATTGGGGCATCGCAGGATCTACCGGGATCCCGAAGTCATGCGCGAGATCCTGGAATTCCTCTGAGCCTCCTCCGATCGGCGGCCACGGGTCCTCTGAACATCTTCCCCTCTCCTCCCTTCACCGGCTAGGTGTTCTTACCTTCCATCATGGGAACAAAGGAAAAATTATCATAGATCTCTTTGATCACTTCGCCATTTTCCTGTTTGATGAGACGCAGCATCGTTTGCAGTTCGCGTCCTCCGACGGGGATCACCATTTTACCACCCGGCTTCAGTTGCTCGATCAGCTTCGGAGGAATAAAAGGCGCGGCGGCCGTCACGATCACTTTATCGAATGGACCATAGGTGGGAAGCCCTTCGTATCCGTCGCCATAAAAGAATTTCAGGCTGTGATATTTTTTCAGGTAGGGAAAGTTCTTATTGGCGTCGAAGAGTTTTTTCTGCCGTTCGATCGTATAGACCTGGACGCCCATCTCCGCCAGCACGCAGGCCTGGTAAGCGCTGCCCGTTCCGATCTCCAGTACTTTTTCAAAGGGCTTCAGTTCCAGCAGCTGGGTCTGGTAGGCTACCGTATACGGCTGTGAGATGGTCTGATCTTCTGCTATCGGGAAGGCCCGGTCCTCATAGGCGATCTTGTCGAAGGCGGAGTCCATAAAAAAATGCCGGGGAATATCCAGGATGGCCTTCAGGACCGCCACGTCGGTGATCCCCTTTTGGCGGATGGTGTCCACCAATTGCTTGCGCAGCCCCTTATGCCGGTAACTGTCTTCGTATGTTCTCATAATGTTAATTGCGACCGGGAGTTTTTGGGAATGGGTCCCCGGCCGCAAGATAGAGAATGAGTTTATAAAATATGGGTCCTGTACATTTTTTCTTTAGCTTTAGTCCGCAAATTCAATTCCACCATTCAAGACTAAAAATGAAACTAAGCACGGGCGTTCAACTGGCTTTCATGATGGTCCTCCAATATTTTATCTGGGGAGCCTGGTATGTAACGATGGCCACCTATATGATCGAACACCTGCATGCCACCGGCATACAGATCGGCGCGGCCTACAGCGCGCTGGCCATCGCAACGATGATCTCTCCTTTTTTTGTCGGCCTGGTCGCGGACCGGTATTTTTCCGCGCAGCGGATCATGGGGGTGATGCACCTGCTGGGCGCCCTCTTGCTGTTCGTCGCTACCACCGTCGGCGGGAACCAGGCTTTCTACTGGGTCATCCTTTTTTATTCCCTCCTGTATATGCCGACCATCGCCTTGTCCAATAGCGTCGCTTTCTTCCAGATGACCGACCCGGGCAAACAATTTCCCTGGATCCGCGTATTCGGGACCCTCGGCTGGATCGTCGCCGGTCTGCTCATCGGCAAACTGGGTCTTGAAATGACCCCGTCCACCTTTTACCTGGCGGCAGGCGCTTCCGCCCTGCTGGGTCTTTTTAGTTTTAGCCTGCCCGATACGCCTCCTAAAGCCGCCGCGGGAGATGCATCGGCATCCAGGGCCCTGGGAACGGAAGCCTTCATCCTTTTTAAAAATAAGCCTTACCTCATCTTTTTTATCGCCGCCGTCCTCGTCTGCATACCCCTGTCTTTTTACTATGGTTTCGCCAATTCGTTCCTGAACGAACTGGGCATGGACAATGCCGCCGGCAAAATGACCTTCGGACAGGTCTCGGAAGGGGTTTTTATCCTGGCGATCCCTTTCCTCTTCAACAGCATCGGCGTTAAGAAGATGCTGCTGCTGGGCATGACGGCCTGGATACTCCGGTATGTCTGTTTCGCTTATGGCGACCTGAAGGCGCATACCTGGATGCTCTATGCCGGCATTATCCTGCATGGGGTCTGTTATGATTTCTTCTTCGTGACCGGCTATATGTATACGGAGAAAAAAGCGGGCGAAAAGATAAAGAATGCGGCGCAGGGATTATTCACCTTCGCGACCTATGGGCTCGGTATGTTCATCGGCACCTGGTTCTCCGGGTATATCGTGTCCGGGTACACGATCCCCGGCACTAAACTCCATGACTGGAAAGGTATCTGGTTCGTCCCTGCCTATATCGCGGCAGGCGTCCTGATCTATTTTATCTTATTCTTCCGGGAGAAAAGACAGCTTTCGGCCACTCATTAAAATCATGCATATATGAAAATAGCAATGCTAGGTTCCGGGTTCATCGGCAGGTTCTATGCCGATTCCCTGCAGGGACAAAGAAGCAGGGATAAGATCGTCAGCATCTACTCCCGTCGTGAAGAAAGCGCCAAAAAATTCGCGGCGGATTACGGCTGCAAACACTGGACGGTCGACATGGAAGAATCCATTGCGCGACCGGACGTGGATATCGTATGTATCGCCCTGCCGAATAACCTCCATGAGTTCGCGGTGCTGCTCTGCTGCAAACACAAGAAGGCGGTCATGACCACCAAGCCCCTGGGCCGTAATGCCACCGAGGCCCGGCGCATGCTGGAAGCCGTGGAAGATGCAGGGATCTTCAACGGGTACCTGGAAGACCTCGTCTATACTCCGAAATTCCTGAAGGCATACGATAGCGTAAAGAACGGCGCCCTGGGCCGGATCCTCTGGGCCAAGTCCCGGGAAACGCATCCCGGCCCCCACAGTGACTGGTTCTGGGACCTGGAGCAGGCCGGAGGCGGCTGCATCCTCGACCTGGGCTGCCATTGCGTGGAGATCGCCCGCAGCTTTATCGGGAAGGATATCCGGCCTATGGAAGTGATGTGCTGGGCGGATACCCAGGTAAAGCCCATCGATGCGGAAGACCATGCGATCGCACTGGTGAAATACGAGAATGGCGCGATCGGCCAGTTCGAAGTCAGCTGGACCTTTCGCGGAGGCCTGGACCTGCGCGATGAGGTGATGGGCACGGAAGGCACGATCTGGATCAATAATTTCCTGCGCACCGGCCTGGAAATGTTCACGACGGGGAAAGGCGCCGACTATGTCGCCGAAAAAGCCGAAAGCAATACGGGATGGCTCTTCCCGGTGGGCGATGAATTGAATGACCTGGGGTATAATCATATGTTCACCGATATGTTCACCGCCTTCGAAAAAAATCGCGCCCCGAAAGAGACCTTTTATGACGGTTATATCGTCAATGCCGTCCTCGACGCCGCCTATCGCTCCGCGAAGACAAAACTGTGGGAACCCGTCCAGCTGGATATCTGGCGTGGCAAGATCGGGGTGGGCAAAGACAGCCACCTGGTGGAGTACGATGCGGACCATTACCTGGTGAAAGAAGAGATGACCCATTACGGCGCCCGGAAGCTGATCCTGAAGGACAAGAAGTCGGGTAAGATCAGCGAGCAGGTGCTGGGCTGATCCCCCCTAAACCCTTTGCCTGACTGGCTTGTAGGGTTCTCTCCAATCGAACAAATTATTTTTTCCAGAAAAAAGGCCCCGGTCTGCGCCGGGGCCTTCTCCTGTAAAGTTATTCCCACTCCGGGCAGACGTAAAACCCTCAAAGATCAAGCCCCGTCAGCCTCCCCATTCGGGATTAAAAAACTATTAACATAGGGTGGATAAACTAAACTACTGTATTTATCAGGCTATGTTATTTTCGTGTTAGTTCTTGAAATTTCTGTTAAGGAAAGATCCCTCCTCCGATCGGGGACCGGCAAAGACCTGCCGATCCAGGGTCATTCGAAGTTTTAAAGGAACATTTGTTGTCGTATTAAATAATCTGAAATCTATTTTCAATGGATAGCGGAACTGAAATCTTATTGAAAGAAAACAAGGACAGGTTTGTCATACTACCTATCAATTATCCCAGGGTTTGGGAAATGTATAAAAAGCATGAGGCGAGCTTCTGGACGGCCGAGGAGATCGACCTGAGCAGCGACCTGCAATATTGGGCCAAGCTGAACGATGGCGAGCGTCATTTCATTTCCCATGTGCTGGCCTTCTTCGCGGCCAGCGACGGCATCGTCAATGAGAACCTGGCCGTTAATTTCATGAGCGAGGTACAGCTTCCGGAGGCCCGTTGCTTTTATGGCTTCCAGATCATGATGGAGAACATCCATTCCGAGACCTATGCCCTGCTGATCGACACCTACATCAAGGATCCCCAGGAAAAATATCGTCTTTTCCATGCCATCGAGACCGTGCCGGCCGTACAGAAAAAGGCGGAATGGGCCCTGCGCTGGATCCAGAACGGGAATTTCGCCGAACGCCTGGTGGCCTTCGCCGCCGTGGAAGGCATCTTTTTCAGCGGCAGCTTCTGTTCCATCTTCTGGATGAAGAAAAGAGGCCTGATGCCCGGTCTGACGTTCAGCAATGAGCTGATCAGCCGTGACGAAGGACTGCACTGCGAATTCGCCTGTCTCCTCTACAGCATGCTGGAACAGAAATTATCGCAGGAAGCCGTCTACGGCATCATCAGTGACGCAGTGAGGATCGAGAAGGAGTTCATCACCGAAGCCCTGCCCGTAGACCTCATCGGCATGAACGCCAAGCTCATGCAGCAATATATCGAATTCGTAGCCGACCGCTGGCTGGGAGAACTGGGTTACCCCCATCTGTTCCATGCCACCAATCCCTTCGACTTCATGGAAATGATCTCGCTCCAGGGCAAGACGAATTTCTTCGAAAAAAGAGTAGGCGATTACCAGAAATCCGGAGTTATGTCCGGCAAGGAAACCCAGACCTTCAGCCTGGAAGAGGATTTTTAAGCTGACCGCTGCCTGGAACGCCCGCAACCCTCCATTACCGTTAACATAGAAACCCATTAAATCTATTATATATGTTTGTCATCAAAAGAACTGAAAAGAAGGAGTCTGTAAAATTCGATAAGATCACGGCCCGTATCGAAAAACTTTGTTATGGCCTGGACCGGAGGTTCGTCAATTCCATCGACGTAGCGAAAAAAGTGATCGAAGGATTATACGATGGCGTGACGACGACCGAACTCGATAACCTGGCTGCCGAAACGGCCGCCTCCCTCACCGTCAAACATCCTGATTACGCTTTGCTGGCCAGCCGCATCGCCGTAAGCAATCTGCATAAGAACACGATCAAGAGCTTCTCCGGCACCATGAAGCTGCTGTATGAATGTACGGATTCGAAAGCAGGCAAGGCGGCGCCCCTGCTGTCCGACGACGTTTGGGAGATCATCCTGCAGCACGCGGAGCTGCTGGATTCCACGATCATCTACGACCGGGATTACGGTTTCGATTATTTTGGCTTCAAGACCCTGGAAAAATCCTACCTGCTGAAAGTGGACGGCAAGGTCGTCGAACGCCCCCAGCACATGTACATGCGCGTAGCCATCGGTATTCACAAGACGGATATCGACAGCGTCCTCAAGACCTATCACCTGATGAGCGAGCGCTGGTTCACGCATGCGACCCCGACCCTTTTCAATGCCGGCACGCCCAAGCCCCAGATGAGCAGCTGTTTCCTGCTTACGATGAAAGAAGACAGCATCGAAGGCATCTACGATACCCTGAAGCAAACGGCCCGGATCTCGCAGAGCGCGGGAGGCATCGGGCTGTCGATCCACAATATCCGGGCCACCGGGTCCTATATCGGCGGCACCAACGGCACCAGCAACGGGATCATCCCCATGCTGCGGGTCTTTAACGATACGGCCCGCTATGTCGATCAGGGCGGTGGTAAAAGAAAAGGCGCTTTTGCGATCTACCTGGAACCCTGGCATGCCGACATCTTCGAATTCCTGGACCTGCGGAAAAACCATGGCAAGGAAGAGATGAGGGCGAGAGATCTTTTTTATGCCTTATGGATCTCCGACCTCTTCATGGAGCGGGTAGAATCCAACGGCGAATGGAGCCTGTTCTGCCCTCATGAAGCGCCGGGCCTGGCGGAATGCTGGGGTAAAGAATTCGAGAAATTATATACCCAATACGAAGCCCAGGGACGCGCCCGCCGTACCGTCAAGGCGCAGGACCTCTGGTTCGCCGTCCTGGACGCACAGATCGAGACAGGCACGCCCTACCTGTTGTACAAGGATTCCGCCAACCGGAAGAGCAACCAGCAGAACCTGGGTACGATCAAGAGCTCTAACCTTTGCACCGAGATCATCGAATATACTTCGCCCGATGAAGTAGCCGTCTGTAACCTGGCCTCCCTGGCCCTGCCCCGCTTCGTCATCAACGGCGCCTTCGATCACGACAAATTATATGAAGTGACCTATGAGGTAACGAAGAACCTCAATAAGATCATCGATAATAACTATTATCCCATCGAGGAAGCCCGTAATTCCAACCTCCGGCATCGTCCCATCGGGTTGGGCGTGCAGGGCCTGGCGGACGCCTTCATTTTACTGCGCCTGCCCTTCGAAAGCGATAAGGCCAAACAGCTGAACAAGGAGATCTTCGAGACGATCTATTTCGCGGCCATGACAGCCTCGAAAGACCTGGCCAAACTGGAAGGCGCGTACGAAAGCTTTCCGGGCAGCCCGGCCTCCAAAGGCATCTTCCAGTTCGATATGTGGAATGTAGAGCCGACCCTCCGCTGGGACTGGTATCGCCTCAAGGACGAGGTCATCAAGACGGGTATCCGTAACTCCCTGCTGGTGGCGCCTATGCCGACAGCCTCTACCTCGCAGATCCTGGGCAATAATGAATGCTTCGAGCCCTATACTTCCAATATTTATGTGAGAAGGGTGCTGAGCGGCGAGTTCGTCGTGGTCAACAAGCACCTCCTGAAGGACCTCGTGGAGCTCAACCTCTGGAATGATGAGATGAAGAACAATATCATCCTGCACAATGGCTCCATCCAGGATATCGACGGCATCCCCGCATCCATCAAGGAGATCTATAAGACGGTATGGGAGATCAAACAGCGTACGATCATCGATATGGCCGCCGACCGCGGGGCCTATATCTGCCAGTCGCAATCCCTTAACCTCTTCGTGGAGACGCCTTCCGCCGGCAAACTCACCTCGATGCATTTTTATGCCTGGAAAAGCGGCCTGAAGACAGGTATGTACTATCTCCGCACCCAGGCTGCTTCACAGGCCGTACAGTTCACGGTCGAGAAGCAGGGCGGCAAGATGGTGGAGCCGCTGGTGAACCAGCATAACATGAAAGTGATCGAAGGAAATGCCGACGTGGAAATGCAGGGCCCTTCCTGCAGCATGGAAGACGGATGCGTTACCTGCAGCGCTTAATACGGTAAACTATATATAAAGGAAAGGCTGTCTTTTTTAAGACGGCCTTTTTTTATGTCTTTTATCTGGCCGGCTTTGCTGCCGCCATAGTCCTCCTCGCCACCATCTCCGCTTTCTGCGGTACTATGTCTTTACACCGCTGTTCCTGCTCATGAGCCAATGCAAAGCCAACCATTAGCAATCTTTTCAGCCAAAATGAACTCAACAGTAGAATGAGCTCGCAGAAAATGCGGCTTCAAGACATAGTACCGCAGTAGTCGCTGATCATGATGGTGCCATTTAAGAAGATGCCCAGTTAGTGACTTGCCTGCCGCCATGGTCCTCCAAGCCGCATTTTGTGCGAGCTATTGGTGCAGTCGATAAATGGAATGGACGCAATATGCACTGCTGCACGGCTATACAATTGCCCATGAGCACGAACAGCGGTGAGGAGGACTATGGCGGCAGCAAAGCCGGGCAGGATCTCTATAACTTCATGTCTTGCTTAATGGCTTCGATGCGGGCGGCCAATACGGCCTGGGTCTTGTCGAAATCCACCACATTGGCAAGAGTGGTATGAACGCTGAAATAGAACTTGATCTTAGGCTCTGTTCCCGAGGGACGCGCGGAGATCTTGCTGCCATCCTCCAGGATGAACTGCAAAACATTCGATTGAGGAAGATAGATCGTCCAGCTTTCGCCCGTCTGCAGGTTCTTTCCGGTATTCAGTTCATAGTCGAGTAACTGCACGACGGGTGAGCCATTGATGGTAGACGGCGGATTGCTGCGGTAAGCGCTCATCATATCGGCGATCTCCTTCTGCCCGTTCATTCCCTTTTTAGTAATGGAGATGAGGGATTCTTTATAGTAGCCGTATTGCACGTAAAGATCGATCAGTTTGTCGTAAAGGCTTTTGCCCTTGTCTTTTTCATAGGCGGCCATTTCGCAGAGCAGCGCCACCGCACTGACGGCATCCTTATCGCGAAGGCGGGAGCCGATCATCAATCCGTAGCTTTCTTCTCCGCCGATCACATAATTTTCCGTAGCTTCTTTCTCCTTTATCAGTTCGGCGATCCATTTAAATCCCGTCAGCACGTTGTAGCACTTGATGCCGCTGCGTTGGGCGATCTCGTCGATCATATCCGTCGTCACGATGGTCTTTACGACCATATCGTTCGGCTTGGAGAGACCTTTTACCTTGCGGGCTTCTATCAGGTAATTGAAGGCCAGCACGGCTGTCTGGTTGCCATTCATCAGCACCCATTCCCCTTTTTTATCTTTTACGCCGATGCCGACGCGGTCGGCATCGGGATCCGTGCCCAGGAGGATATCCGCGTCGATCTGCTTGGCCTTCTTCAGGCCGATGCTCATCGCTTCGCTTTCTTCGGGATTAGGATAAATGACCGTCGGGAAATTACCGTCGGGGGTAGCCTGCTCATCTACCACATGGACATTGCTGAACCCAAAACGCTGCAACACTTCCGGCACCAGTTTGATGCCCGTGCCATGGATGGGCGTATAAACGATTCGCAGATTATGCTGTTTCTCAATGATCTCGGGGTATACGGATAATTCCCGCACCATTCCGATATAGGCTTCGTCCATATCCTTGCCGATCATGGTGATATTGGCATCGCCGCCACTCCATTTCACCTCATCCACGGAGGCGATCTTATCCACTTCCGTAATGACATTATGATCATGGGGCGGCACCAGCTGTCCGCCGTCGTCCCAATAGGCCTTGTAGCCATTGTATTCCCGTGGATTATGCGAGGCGGTACAGACCACGCCTCCCTGACAGCGGAGGGTGCGGATGGTAAAGCTCAATTCCGGCGTCGGGCGCAGGGACTGGAATAAAAAGACCTTTATACCATTGGCGGCGAATATATTAGCGGTCGTTTCCGCGAAGAACCGGCTGTTGTTGCGGCTATCATGCGCGATGGCTACCTTGATCTCCTGGTTGGGAAAGGATTTTTTGAGGTAGTTGGCATAGCCCTGGGTGGCCATCCCGATAGTGTATTTATTGATCCGGTTACTCCCCACTCCCATGATCCCCCGCAGGCCGCCGGTCCCGAATTCGAGGTTACGATAAAAACTATCTGTCAGTTCGGCAGGATTTTCCTTTTGTAAACGTCTGATTTCCTCTTTACTAGCGTCATCGTAGTTCCCATTAAGCCATAAATTCACCTTTTCCTGTATAGCGGCATCCATGTAATAAAGTTTTCAAATTGAATTTAATAGACCAGTTCCGCGACTAATTTCGGTAAGATTGCGAAGATTAACAAATCTCCCCGGAAAGATTCCACCCCTACCCCTTTCATTTCTCTGATTTTAATATTAAATTTGTCGTTGGAACTCCTTCGGAACTCCTCCAGGTCCCTCCAAGTATAACTAAGTCTTCACAATATCCGGTGAGAAGTTTGTTGTTAAATCCGATACCCCGTACTCATTTTTCATTTGTTTAATTGTACACTTTAACCGGATTTGATGACAAAGTATTTGCTACTGCGCGATAACAAGCAAAGCGGACCTTTCGACCTCGATGAATTAAGGGCAAAGGGCCTGAAAGCCTACGATCTCGTTTGGATAGACGGAAAAAGCGCCGCCTGGCGTTATCCCAGTGAAGTGGAAGAATTAAAGCCTTTCGCACCCATCGTAGAAGAACAACCCTTCGATAGATTCTATAAAAAAGCTTCCCAGGAGAATTCCTCCGTTACCCTGCAGGCTAAACCCGTTGCCGAATCAAAAGCTGTTCCCGAAAAAGCGACCCTCTTCCCCTCTTCCGTTGTCGTCACCGGCGCCAATACCGTCGTAGCGGCAGAATCTTCCTCCGTCCCCGGTAAAAGGATCATCTATGTCACGCTGCCGGCTTCCAGGACGGCCGCTTCTACCCGCGAAACCGTCCAGAAAGAACCTGCCAGAACCCAGCCTACTTACCAGGAACTGGCTTCCTCCTCTCTTCTCATGAGGGAGAGCGCGCCGCAGCCCAATGAGTTATCCTCTTTATATGTCGCACCTGCCGTCGTGCCGGCTGAGGAAAAATTTTCTCAGGCCCAGGATGGGATGTGGAGAAGCGCTGTAGAAATAGCACCCCGGAAAAAACGTGATCTGTCAAGAGGGCTGCAGTTGCTGGGTGTCATCGTCTGCGTGCTGGCATTGCTGGCTGCCGGTATCTTCATCGGCTTGTCCATTAACAGGAATTCATTAGGATCTTCCCAGAAGTTCGCCGCTGCCGATCAACAGGTTGTCAATAAGGCCAGGCAGACCGAAAACTCCACCCCCATCAGACAAGGCTCCCTACCCCTCCAGGCCCCTCCGGCCGAGACCCATTCCGTTGTCCCTGGCGCCGACACCGTTTACGCAAAGACGGTCCATCATCCCGCCGTGACGGAGGATCAGACCGCCTCCACCACGCCCAATCAAAAGAAAAAGACAAGCGCAGTAAAGGAAAAGCCGCCCGTAAATGCTCAAAAAAGCCTGCTGCCCCCTCCGGTAAGAGATTCTTTAGCGCTCAGTTATCCCGCGCTCCACCGGGAATCCAGCCATCGCACGGATGCCGTCATCGATAAGGACGCCATCAAGAGCAACATCTCCAACCTGGTCTCCGTAGGCTCGAATAAGTATAATGTAGGTACTTTCGGAGGCATATCCGAACTACAGCTGACAGTTAGTAACCGTTCTATCTATCCGCTGGACCTGGTCGTGGTTGAAGTACAATATGTGCAGGCTAATAAAAAAGTGTATAAGACAGAGACCTTGCAGTTCTCCAATGTGGGAGCCGGAGGCGCCCTGATGCTGGAAGCCCCTAAAAGTTCCAGGGGGATAAAGGTGCAGTACAAGATCCGATCGATCAATTCAAAAGAATTGGGACTCTCTTATTCCGCGATCTAGCAGGAGTAGTTCCCCGATCTTACCTCGCTTAACCAATCAATAATATCTGATTTTCTCCTTTTTCTCCGATTTGGCATAGTAGTTGAAAACCCCCTATAAGGACCTCTTAAGGTCCTGCTTGTCCCCTACTCAACATTTACTCTGTGCCGTATGCAATGGGACCTTCACGTCAGATACATTGCAATTGCGTGATTAGTAGTCGATAAGATCAATTTTTTGAACGGAAAAGCTAGAATAGTTAAACAAGCGTTTATGAAAAATGCAATCGTGCAATTAGGTATGGTGTTAATCGGTGTCACAAGTGTTCATGCGGTCAAACTTTTACAAACATCTTCTCTGCATACAAAAATATTTCCCGGCGAAGCGGCAGAAGAAGTATGGGCGGTTCAGGGAAGAGATTCGGTAAGAATGCAATGCAGCGACGGTGACTATTATCTTACTACAGCCAATCCGGGCCGCTGGAAAGTTTATGTAGACGCCAAAAGGCCATACAAGAGCGTATATCTTGAAGTACAGGACATAAAACCCGGTACGGACCGCGATCTGGGGATCATCACCTTACAACAGCAGAACCTATACCAATAGACCTTATTTTCCAGGGACGGACACGGACAACTCAGTCAGCTCATCAAAAAGCTGACTGAGCCTTTTTAGGTCGTACCTTGTGCCGGCAAAATCGCCTTACGAACCCCTTGACTATATGAAGACCATACTTTTATTCGGTGCGGGCAAGTCCGCCACCTCCCTGATCGGATACCTCGTTGAGCTGGTCACGGAAAAGAATTGGAGGCTGATCGTCGCCGATAGTGACGAAGACCTGGCCCGGTCCAAGATCGGCGATGCATCGCCCGTCCGGGCAACGGCCCTGGGTATAAAAGTGGAAAGGGAGGATAAACGCGAGGCCGTTATCCGTGTAGCCGATATCGTTATCTCCCTGCTCCCTCCCGCCCTGCATTTCCTGGTCGCCGCGGACTGTGTCAAATGGGGCAGGCATTTACTGACGGCCTCTTACCTCGATGACAAAATAAAGTCGCTGGAACCCGGCATTCGTGAAAAAGACCTCCTCTTTCTTTGTGAGATGGGCCTGGACCCCGGCATCGATCATATGAGCGCCATGAAGCTGATCGGGGACATCCATGAACGGAATGGCAGGATCCATTCCTTCCAATCCCACACGGGAGGGCTGGTCGCTCCGGAGAGCGATGATAATCCCTGGCATTATAAGATCAGCTGGAATCCCCGCAATGTCGTCATGGCCGGCTCCGCCGGCGCCCGCTATAAAGAGAACGGCAAGATCGAAACGCGTTCTTATGAGCAGCTATTCGAAGATTGCAAGGAAATAGAATTCGAAGGCGTCGGGCGCCTGGCCTGGTATCCCAACCGTGATTCGCTGAGCTATATTCCCATCTATTCCCTGGAAGAGACGGCGGTATTCATACGTACGACCCTTCGTTATCCTGCTTTTTGCAAGGCCTGGCTGCCCATCGTCCGGGCCGGGCTTACAGACGACCAGGCATCCCTTGACCCCGGCGGATTGAGCTTTTCGAAATGGTCGGCCCCCATTCTTCCTTTTATGAACGAAGACAACCGCGCCGCCCTGGAATTCCTGGGCCTGTTCGGAGAAGGATCTGTTCCCGCCTCGGCAAAGACCTCGGCGGATATCCTTCAATACCTGCTGGAAACACGGCTGGTCATGCAGCCTGCCGACAAGGATATGATCGTCATGAGACATGAGCTGCAATACGAGATCCCCATTGTAGATACGGGTGCTGCCTCCGGCCGCGCTCCTGCCCAGCGGTATAAACAGGAAGAGGTCATCAGCAGCCTGATCGTAAAGGGGGAAGATAACTTGCACACCGCTATGGCCAGAACGGTGGGACTGCCCCTGGGCATTGCCGCCAAACTGATCCTGGAGGGAAAGATCGCCCTCCGGGGATTGCATATTCCTATCTTACCGGAGATCTATCTGCCTGTGCTGGCGGAGCTGGAGTCGCTGGGCATACGATTCGAGGAGACCCTGCGGTGAGGGCTTACTCCCTTACTCTACTTCGATATTCAGCGTGCTGAGGATATGATATTCGATATCCCGGAAAATGATCGTGTACTTCCCTTTTTTCAGGAAGAAGAGATAGTTCTTCCGGGAGCTGGTCAGCCAGGTCTGGTCCGCAGGGACCAATTGCCAGGTCTTGTTCTCATTCCCTTCCATTTCATCCCGGTAATAGGCCTGCGCCAGGAAAGGGCTCCCGAGGGACTTGGTCAGCCCCGGTTTGACATAGGTCGGTTTACGCAGGCCCTGTAAGGAAAGCCAGTCGGGTCTTCCGTCCACATAGCTCGTGGGAGGATGGACAATGGCCAGATCGTATAGGTCGTTATTCGTCACATTCACCGGCTCATTCTCTATCAGAGGGATCGAGGCCGTCTTCAGCGGGAATTTCTGCACATAAGCCTGGTATAGCACCCTCCCATAGCCGAAATTACTTTCCTCCGACATATCCGTCTGGTCGATGGTGAGCGGGTCGATGCCCGAAAGCTCCTTGAATCGCTGGCCCATCGGGACATAACCCTCCGGCGAGGTCTTCTTGCTGATATGCGCATATTCTGCATACACCAGCATTCGGGCGGCCGTATCCTGCTGTAGGACCTTATAGAGGTTCAGCGCCTGAATGGAATCCCGTTGGCCGGTCGTATGTTTATACGCCAGGGTATCCTCGTAAGACACCAGCGTAAAGCCCATGTCGAGGGCCGTACGGACCAGCTCACCCGCTACGGGTTCGGCCGTATAATAACCCGTTCGAAGGGTCAGCTTCGACAGGCTATGCCCTGCATAATTATTCAGCATTTCCATAGCCAGGTAGCGGAACCCTTCCTGGTAAAGGTCGGCCAGCAGGGAAAGGGCAAAGGCCCTGTGCAGGGGTTTGGCATAGGCTTCATTCAGCATGATCACCTTTTCTCTCTTTGCCCGGAACCGGATATACCTGCGCGCATCCACATGCTCTATATTCTTCAATCCTTCGACGATCTTGAATACTTTGCGGCGGGTGGCATCGTCGACGCTGTCATAACTTTGCACGAGATATTGCAGGGCAGATACATAATCCCCTGCGAAGGAGAAATACTGGCTCAGCTCATCGTAATATCCTTTGTCCGAATAGATCTTCCTGAATTTCTGCTCGTCTTTGAAGGCATGATAGAAAGGAAAGAGATAATGAAGGTTGTTCTTCGGGGTGAGCGTAAGGTATTTCAGGCGGGGACTATATCCGTCGGGACTGCTCTTTTTTGAATAGTCCTGCAGTTGCTGAACGGGCTGAGGGAGCTGTTCATAAGAGGATACGGAGAGGAAAAGGGCCGCTATGGCCAGGGATATCTTTTTAACTAGCTCCATTTGCCTGCAATGTTAGACAACAGTTTGTTAGTGAAACCTTAAAAAATCACCCATCCTGCCCCTGCCTCACCACTTATCTCTCCCTACCATCATTCAACTCCTACCTCACCACTCACCACTGACCACTCACAACTCACCATGCCCACTCACAACTCACCCCTCAGCCGTTCCCGCAGCTCCCGCACGCCCGTGGAAGCCGGTTGTTCGATAGCCGTCAGGTTCAGAATACCGGATGTGTACGGTATTTTTTTATCGACGATGAATTTGGGGATGCCCTGCCGGGCATAATTCGTCAGTCCCGCCGCGGGATAGACCACCAGGGAGGTGCCGACCACAACAAAGATATCGGCCGAACGCACGATGGGAATGGCCTCCCCGATCATAGGTACTTCCTCTTCGAACCAGACGATATGCGGCCGCAGCTGCGCCCCGTCAGCGGCCACCTGCCCCAGCAGGATATCTTCGCGGATCTCGTAGATCAGCGATTCATCGGCCGAACTGCGCATCTTAAAGATCTCGCCATGCAGGTGCAAGACCCGGGTGCTGCCGGCCCTTTCATGCAGGTCGTCGATATTCTGGGTGATGATCTGCACGTCGAAATCTTTCTCCAGCTCCGCCAGCCCGATATGGGCCTCATTGGGACTTGCCCCTGCGACATCCCGCCGCCGCATATTATAAAATTCCAGTACGAGGCCCGGGTCTTTTTTCCAGCCCCTTGGCGTGGCGACCTCGGTCACCTCATACCCTTCCCAGAGCCCGTCACTGTCGCGGAAGGTCCGCAGGCCGCTCTCGGCGCTGATGCCCGCGCCTGTCAGCACCACCAGTTTCTTTTTACGTGAAATAGTCATATGATAAGATGAATGGGATCCTACCCGAAAATAGAGAAAACCCTTCAGAGCGCGCGAAGGGTTTTCTTAAAAGAGTTTTAAAAAGGGCGATCAGTGTTTCACGGGCTGCGGCCGGTAGACGCGCCATCTCCTCCACCCGATCCAGCCCAGGAGGGCCATCGTCCACAAAGGCCAGAGGCGGGTCAGCCCGATTGCCAGACGGCTGCTTAGCTGCCATCCGTCCCCGAAAGCGTTCCGCAATTGCTGGAAGAAGGAAGGTTCCCGGTATTCCTGCGCACCTCCTTCCAACACCTGGTAGAAATTCAGGTTGATGGTGCTCAAGGCGGCCGAATGGGTCAGATAAGCCACCCTTCCCGTAGCCGATTCGATCTCTTCCTGGATCGAATTGATCTCGCTCTGCACCTTCAGGATATCGTCCATATCCTTCGCTTGTTTCAGCAGGTCCAGGTAACGCTGACGGACGGCCCTTTTGGCTTCCAGCCTTGCCTTCGTGTCGACCACTTCCATCGTCACGTCTTCCGCGTTGATCTTTTTTTCCAGCAGTTTGTCACCTTCCGATCCGCCACCCAGCTGCGACAGGGCATTGTCGAATTGATCGACGGGCACTTTTATCACCAGCGCATTCTCCTTCTTATATCCTGACTGGCTCTGTTCCTCGCTGGCGATAAATCCTCCGAGCTGTTTGATCGTCCGGCGCAGCAGATCGTTATAGGTTTGATAATTTTTTACTTCCATGCTGACCTGGGCAGTCCGGACGATCTTTTTATCCCAATCGGGCAGCGCCTGCGGGATCGCTGCGATTTGACGGGAAGGCCGGCCCGGACCTTGTTTGGGCGCGGGCGCCTCGTCTTTGATATCTTCATTGGAGCTGGCTACGGCCGTGCTGTCGGATGACAGGCTACTTCGGGCGAAAGCGCTGCCGGATGACAGGCTTTTTTCTTCTTCTTTTACAGGGTGGGGCATTGTTTCATGCCGCCCGGCCAGAGAATTACAGGCAAGGGTGCACAATAGCAGCAAGGCTGCCGCTGTTGATAAAGGGATCTTCATAACGGTGTTTTTTGATGAGTTACCTGCAGGATGCAGGAAACCGCTTTTTACATAAACTGTAAAAGGCGCCCGTCAGAAATGTTAATGGGGAGGGATTATTCTCCCGCCATTTTCAAGAGGATCTTCCATTCCTTTTCCGTGACCGGTTGCACGGACAGGCGGCTGATCCTTATCAGGGCCATATCGGCCAGTTCCTTATTCGCTTTGATCTGTGTAAGCGTTACCTTCTTTTTCAGTGGACGGAAGGCTTTCAGGTCGACGGCGACCCAGCGCTCATCATCGGTGGTAGGGTCCTGGTAGCTCTCCTTTGACACTTTCGCGATCCCTACGATATCCATGCCCTCATTGCTATGATAGAACAGCACTTCCTCCCCCTTTTTCATCGCGCGCAGATGCAGGCGGGCGGCATAATTCCGGATGCCGCTCCATACGGTCTCCTTTTCTTTTACAAATTGATCCCAGCCATACACCGAAGGTTCTGATTTAACGAGCCAGTACGCCATAAATAGAATGTTAAAGTAAGTAGCCGCCGAAATTACAGAATATGGATGGAAGGTGGCGCGCAGTAAAATTTTTTGGAGCGGATAAATCCACATCGAGGCCTTCCCCCGTATGTATTGATGCGAATGGGGTGGAATGGGCGCCGTCGCTATGCCCAGGGAAGGTTTGCTATATTCAATTGATTTACAACACCCTAGATCGCAAGTGAGGCCTAAAGCAGCTTTTTGAAAAAAAAGTTGCTTTTTTTAAATCCAAGCGTTACCGGATTACGTACGTTATTGTAAGGCCTGGTTTTAACCCTATTTAACGCTTGCGACAGGTTGTTTTAAGGGTCAAGACCATCCGATTACGAAAGTAATATGGGTGGTCTTATTTTTTTGCCCTATCGCAAAGCCCGTCAGAGTTCGCACCCATTACAGTACAGCGCCCGGGATGCTCCTCCCGGGCATTTTAATACTGATTACTTAGCGTTATCGAATGATCTTTCAGCTGCCGGCCAGCACATCGGCGATATGCATCGTCTTTATCTTGTAATCCTTGTGCCGGATATAGCCATCCAGGTGCATGAGACAGGAAAGGTCGGTGGAGATGATATAATCGGCGCCTGTTTCCAGGGCATGGTTCACTTTCTGGTCGGCCATCGCTACGGAAATGGATTCGAATTTCACGGCAAAGCTGCCGCCGAACCCGCAGCAGGTCTCCGTATCTTTCATTTCTACCAGTTCCAGCCCTTTGACTTTGGACAAGAGCTTGCGCGGCTCTTCCCTGATCCTGCATTCGCGTAAGGCCGCACAGGAATCGTGATAGGTGGCTTTTCCCCGGAGGGTGGCTCCCAGATCCTCGATCCCCACGACATTCACCAGGAAATCGGAGAACTCATAGGTCCTTTTTTGCAGGTCTTTCACCGTATTATGGAGAGAGGAATTATCGAACAGGGTGGAATAGTAATTCCGTACGAATCCCGCACAGGACGCGCTGGGCATGACGATCGGGTCGGTGCCCGGAAAATCCTTGATGAACTTGGTGCATACCTCCCGGGCTTCATCCCGGAAGCCTGCATTGAAAGCGGGCTGGCCGCAGCAGGTCTGGTTCGTATTGTATCTGACCGTGACACCGGCTTTCTCCAGCACTTTTACCATATTGAAAGCCGTTTGCGGGTAGAGCTGATCGACAAAGCACGGTATAAATAACTGGACTGTCAGGGCTTGGTGGGAGTTTTAAAGCTGTTTACCAATGAGACCATCTTCAGGGCGGTGATAGCGGCCTCTTCTCCTTTATGGCCATGCTTGCCGCCGATGCGTTCGTCCGCCTGATGCTGGGTATCTACGGTGAGCACGCCGAAGATCGTGGGAATCGGCAGGCTGAGGTTCAACTGGAGCACGCCATCGGTAACCGCTTTGCAGACATAATCGAAATGCGGTGTATCGCCTCTCAGCACGCAGCCCAGGGCTATAAAAACATGGGGACGGTCGTCCTTGTATTTATGCGCCTCCCAATAGGCTTTAATGCCGAAAGGGATCTCGAAAGCCCCCGGCACCGTCACTACTTTATAACCCACGCCGGCTTCCGTCAAAGCTTTCCGGCAGCCTTCCTCCAGGGCGCCGACGATCGCCGCATTCCATTCCGTACGCACAATAACGACACAGGCATTCTGCGTGTCCAAAATGCCTGCGTCTGTCTGTAATAAGTTGCTATTGCTGATCTGAGCCATAGGTAATTAATATTCCATCGGCGATCCCGGCGATCCTATTTCGTCACGCCGAGCCTTGCCAGGTATTTGTCAATATCATATCCTCTCTGGGAGGCAGGGTACTTATCTTTTATCAGCTGGTACATGTCGATCGCTTCCTGGTTCTTGCCCATGCTCTCGTAAAGGTAACCCGCACGGAAAAGATATTCCGGGGAGAAAAGATCGTCCTTCTCGAAAGAGGTCCCGGCCTTCTTATACTGGCTGGCGGCTTCTTCCTTTTTGTTCAATTCCGAATAGGCGTCACCCAGCAGTCCGTAGGACCTGACCTGTACCTGTTTGACGGAAGTGGAAAAGTCCTTCAGGTATTTCACGGCATTATTATAATCGCCTAATTTCAGGTAGCAGCTGCCGGCGTAGAAAGAAGCCAGGTTAGCGGCCTTGGTGCCTCCGTACCTGGACATGATCTTCAGGAAACCCGCATTGACATTATCGCCGTTGAGGGCCAGCCTGGCTGAATCCTGGCGAAAATATTCTTCGGCCCTGAACATGGCTTCGGAAGCTTTCTTTTCATTCGGTTCGCTGACCATATATCTGTATCCAAGGTATCCGCCCACGATCAGGATGACCGCCAGTAAAACATAGCTGGCCTTCTTGCCGAACCTTTCCCAATAATGCTGGAACTGGTCTACCGGGTTCTTTTCATCTTGCAGGTGGGCCGGGTGTTTGATCTCTGACATTGTATTTTATTTGTCGGTGTTTGTTGTTGCGTAAAAAATCGATTCCCCTTAACGGCTGACTGCGCCCCTGGAGGCGGCGCCGGCAGCCTTAGTCTACGATGAACGGATAGTTCTTATCGACATAGACGTCCTTCAGCACTTCGCTGTCATCCGGCCAGGGAGATTCTTCCGCAAATTTTACGGATCCCTCGACGGTGGCGGTCACTCTTTTATTGATGGCGTCGATCTCCTCCTGGGTAGCGTACTTCTTGCTGAGGATCGTGCTCAACACCATCTGGATGGGGTCTTTCTGCTTGTATTCTTCTACTTCTTCCTTCGTGCGGTATTTCTGGGGGTCGGAAATGGAATGGCCTTTATACCGGTAGGTCTTGATCTCCAGCAGCGTGGGACCGTCGCCCTGCCGGGCCCTTTTAACGGCGCGCGCCACGCCGTCGTGAACGGCTTCGGGGCTCATCCCGTCGATGGAGTCGCCGGGCATTTCATACGCGTCGGCCAGTTTATAGATATCCACGACATTGGAGGTCCTTTCGATGGAAGTCCCCATGGCGTAATTATTATTCTCGCAGATGAATACGACCGGCAGTTTCCATAACATGGCCAGGTTGAAGGTCTCGTGCAGCATGCCCTGCCTTGCGGCGCCGTCGCCGAAGAAGGTCAGCGAGACATTGTCCGTGCCCTTGTACTTTTCCGCGAAAGCGAGACCCGCGCCGGTGCCTATCTGCGCACCCACGATCCCGTGACCTCCGAAGAATTTTACGTCGACGCCGAAGAAGTGCATGCTTCCGCCCTTTCCTTTGGCGGCCCCTGTGGCCTTGCCGTACAGTTCGGCCATACAGGCATTGGCGCTAACGCCCTTGGATAAAGCCAGGCCGTGGTCGCGATAGGCGGTGATAAAGGGATCGTCGGGTTTGGTGGCCGTCATGCAACCAGCCGCAATAGCTTCCTGCCCGATATAGGCATGAAAGAAACCGCGGATCTTGCCTTCCATTTTATACTTTTCTTCTGCCATCAACTCGAACTGGCGAATGAGTTGCATTAATTCATACCAATACAGGTAGGTCTCTTTTGAAAACTTGGTGGCCACTTTTCTGAAATTTGAGGTTACGCCCGCCGGAACCCGGTCAGAGCGGGGGCAAATATACGGGGGAAAAAGGAATATTTTCGATTCCCGCCCAGGTTTTAGCCCAAGGCTCTTTTTTTTTATAACAGGCCGTCAAACAAGAACTTCTGAGGATTTCCCAGGGGCTTTCTAGGCAGCTTTTCCCCGCGCATGGCCGTATTATATACGAATGCGGCCAGGATGGTGGCGGCCTGCTTCAGGTCGTCGGGCAGCAGGTGATCGTAGGTATCCACATTGGAATGATGGGTGCGGGATTCGTAGTCCACGGGGTCCTGGATGAACTGAAAGCCGGGAATACCCACCGCATCGAAGGAAAGATGGTCCGTCGAACCGGTATTATGCAGAGTGACGGTGGAGGCGCCCAGGTCGGCGAAGGGTTCCAGCCATTTTTTAAAGATAGGCGCCACCTGTTCATTTCCCTGGGCAAAGATGCCCCTGATCTTGCCGGTGCCGTTGTCCAGGTTGTAATAGGCGGATACCTTGCCCTGTTCAGGCTTGAGCTTCATATCGATAGGGTCGCCATAATGCTTTTTAACATAGCCGAAGGAGCCCAGCAGGCCTTCTTCTTCTCCGTCCCAGAGAGCGATGCGGATGGTCCTTTTCGGGCGGACCCCCAATGCCTTCAGGATCCGGACGGCTTCCATGGCCACGATACAGCCGGCCCCGTTATCGGTGGCGCCGGTGGCGCTTTGCCAGGAATCCAGGTGACCGCCCAGCATGACCACCTCTTCCTTCAGGGTAGGGTCCGTACCGGGTATTTCGGCCACTACATTATGCCCCTGCAGGTCATCCTGGTATAATTTCGTCTGCACATCCAGCTCGACCTGTACCTCGCTGCCCCCCACGAGGAGCCGCTCCATCCGGAGGTAATCCTCTTTTTCCACGATCAGGTGGGCGAGAGCAGGCTGGTCGCCCTTCCGGTATCCTCCGAACCCATCCACGAACACCGTGCCATCCCGGCCGCCGCGGCTCATTTCCAATACGCCGATCGCTCCGCTGGAGGCGATCAATTTTTTTACCAGGGCCATCCGGGTGAGCACGGGCAAAAAGAATTTCAGCATCTCCGGGGAGAGCATATAGGTATCGCCCAGTTTGGCCAGCGCGCTGTCGGTATAACGCAGGGCGTCGGGCTTATAGGCGCCGGGCAGGGTGCTATCGGGATTCTTGTAGAGCAGGACCTTCCCTTTTAACAGCTCCATATGCTGAACGATATAGGCGCTGTCATTTTTCTCCAGCAGGAACACGGGCGCTGTCACCACTCCGTTGGTGCTGCCGCTCCAGGGGGAAGGATAGGCGATGAAGCTGCTGTAATAAGGAATTTTCATGGCGGCATAGGATCTCTCTACGGACCATCCATAGCCGAACTCTCCCCAGGGTTCTGTCTGCGCCTTGCTCAATCCCCAGTTCTTGAGGGTGGAGACGATCCAGCCCGCGGCGCGGTGGAACCCGGGCGAGTTGGTCAGCCGGGAGCCGGCGACATCGGTGATATGATGGGCGATAAATCTGACCTGGGAATGATTAAGGCCTTCTTCGCGTATCCTCCGGATCATGGAACTGTCCGTCGTTTCGTCCTGGGCGAAGAGCAGGCAGGGCAGCAGAAGCCCCGCCAGTAAAAGATCAGCGGCTTTTCTCATAACTGTGTTTGAAACTAAGGTATTGTATTTTTCTTAAACCAGGAGGATTTTCATGAACTTGCACGCCAATAGGAACATGCTATTACTGAAAGAAATATCGCTCGTACAATTCAAGAATTACAGTCAGGGCTCTTTCCGGTTTGACGAAAGGATCGTGGGCATCTGCGGCAACAACGGAGTGGGCAAGACCAATCTCCTGGATGCGATCTACTACCTCTGCTTTACCAAAAGCTATTTCACCAAGTCCGATCAGATGAATGTATACAAGGGGGCGGCAGGGTTCCGCATCGAAGGCGATTTCGAGAAGGAAGGCTCTACGGTGAAGACCGTTTGCATACTCCGGGAGAATGGGAAAAAAGAATTCTCTTCGAATGGAGAAGCCTATGAGAAGTTCTCGCATCATATCGGCCGCTTCCCCTGCGTGATCATCGCCCCGGATGACGTGCAGATCATTACCGGCGGCAGCGAGGAACGCCGGCGGTATCTCGATGCCCTGCTCTCCCAGCTGGATGCGGGCTACCTGCAAAACCTCATCGAGTACAACAAGATCCTTCAGCAGCGGAACGGCTATCTCAAAACGCTCACCGATCAAAAGACCCGGGACCATAGCCTCCTGGATGTATATGACGGGCAGCTGGCGAAGCCCGCGGCCTTTCTCTTCGAACAAAGGAACCGGTTCCTGCAGGAACTGCTGCCGCTGGTAAAAGAATTCTATCGGCAGATAGCCGGTACCGAGGAACCCGTGGAACTGGTCTATGAAAGCCAGCTCCTGCAGGCCCCTATCGGGGAGGTCTTGCGCAGGTTCCGGGAGAAGGACCTCTACCTGCAACGCACCGGCGGAGGGATCCATAAAGATGATATCGACATCCGGTTCTCCGGTCAGCCTTTCAAGAGCATCGCTTCCCAGGGCCAGCGGAAAAGCCTCCTTTTCGCGCTCAAGCTGGCCGAATACGAGACCCTCCGGCAGGCCAAGGGCTTCCCTCCCCTCCTGCTGCTGGATGACGTCTTCGAAAAACTGGACGAGCAGCGGATGCATAACCTCCTGGACAGGGTCTGTATCCGCAACCAGGGACAGATCTTCATTACCGATACCCACCCCGGCCGTATCCGCCATGAGCTGGATAAACTCTCCATTTCTTGCCAAATCATTCAATTATCGCAGGAAAACTAGCAGGAACCGGCATTTTTTTTTACATTTATTGACCAAGCTTTACCTGAGCGAAAAATAAATGATATGCCGTCAGACATGGAAACATCCATCCGTTCCCTGGAAGAAACAAATGACCCCGCGAAAGCCTATTTTGCCTTTACCGTCGATAGCACGGGAGATTATGGCGTCATAAAAGCCAATAAGGAAGGCCTCCGCCTCTTCGCCGCTGAAATGCTCAAAAAATCCATCGCCCTGGAAGAAGGGCGGCCGGAAGAGATCCTCTTCTTCGGACACCTGGATTGGATCGTCAGCGACGCCGGCTATGAGCTGATCGCCGGCGTGGAACCCGAATACCGGACAAGGGAAGAGATCTTCGCCGCCGTTGCGGCCGGTAGCCCTTCCACCGCTCCACGGGGCGTCGGGGAGGAAAAAGGTTCTCCTGGCCCCTATCCCGGCTCTGCAAAACGTGCATCCGGCGCCGGATGCTTCGGTTCCATCTCCTGGTGGATCATCGGGTCCCTTATTTTATATGCTGCTGTCAAAGCTTTTCCTAAATTGCAGTCATGGGTGAATATTCATTAGGAGAGGCGTTACGGAAATTTCTCAACCAGAGCCAGCTAAAGGGCTCCATCCAGGCTTTGCAGATCGAAGAGGTCTGGGAGCAGATCATGGGCAAGACGGTGGCCCGCTACACCGACAAGATCCAGATCCACGGACATACGCTCTACATCAATACCGCCGTCGCGCCGCTGCGCCAGGAACTGCTCTATCAGAAGGAAAAGATCCTTCAGCGCGTCAACGAGGCCCTGGGAGAAAAAGTGATCCGGGAAGTGGTGATCAAATAAGCATGGCCGCGGCTATTGCGTCCTCACCCGGGGATCGACAATGCCATAGAGAAGGTCGGCGAACAATCCGATGATAATAAAGAAAAAAGAGGAGATCAGCACGGAGCCCATCACGACGGGGAAATCGAGCTTTTCCAGGGCGTCCACCGTCACTTTCCCGATACCTTTCCATCCGAAGATATATTCCACGAAAAAGGCCCCGGCCAGCAATTCGGCAAACCATCCCGTGATGGCGGTGATCACGGGGTTCAGTGCATTCCGGAGCGCATGCTTCCAGACGACCCTTCTGCTGCTGAGTCCTTTTGCATAGGCGGTGCGAATATAGTCCTGGTCCAGGGTATCCAGCAGGGAACCCCGGGTCAGCTGCGCGATAATGGCCAGGGGGCGGATGCCCAGGGTAAGGGCCGGAAGGAGCAGGTTGCGGAGCTGTAATTCCCGCCCGTTGAACGGATCGGTATCGAAAAGGCTGCCCGTCATATGCAGTCCCGTATAAGGAGCTAATACGAACCCGAACAGGTAGGCGATCACGATCCCCATAAAGAAGGACGGCGCGGAGATGCCCAGCACACTTGCCAGGATCGCCGAAGTATCCATCCAGGTATCTTTTTTGACGGCGGCGATGACCCCCAGCAGGATGCCCAGGGATGTGGCGATGATCATGGCGGCGATGGCCAGGATAATAGTGCCGGGCAAGGCTTCCAGCAGGACCTGCCCTACTTCCCGCTTGGTCTGGTAGGAGCGGCGGAGATAGGGCCATTTCACGCCGATCTTCGTATCGCCTCCCAGGAACCATCCTTTGAGCTGCTTGGCTTCTATTTCTTTTTTCGAATGGATGCCGATGGGCGAAACATCGTCGAGATAGAACAGGAATTGCTTCCAGCGCGGTTGATCGAGATATAATTCCTTACGGATATTCTCCTGGGTAGCCGCATCGGCCCGCTGCCCCATCACCAGCCGGGACGGGTCCCCGAAACCCTGGAAGAGAAAGAATACGGCAACGACCACGCCCAGCATGACCAGCAGTCCGTAAAAGATCTTTCTCAAAAGGTATCCTGTCATTTGGAAGTTTTGATGCTATCGGCCGGGCTGCTTAGTCCCGGTGACGGGTTGCTCTGTTCCTCTGATCGGTTCGCTTCATTCTCCGGAAGTTCATTGACGGCGGGAAGGGCCTTTTCGAGGTCCGCATAGCTCCATTTTTTCAGGATCGTCCCTTTTTTGATGAGGTACAGCACGGGATTGGCCCGGGCGGCTGTCTTGATCGCCGTCGCGTCGCATTTCAGCACGCTCACATCCTGCCCGATGCCCTGTTGGTCTACCCAGGCGCGCACCCCTTCATAATCGGAAGTGATAAAATACATCGGGATCTTCTTGGATTTGGCCGTGGTCAGGATCAGGCTGAACTCCTTGTTCCAGGAAGGAGAGCTTTCCGAAAGGCCCCTGGTGAAGAGGAACAACTTGTTTCCTTTTTCCTGTAGAAGGGGCTGCGTGCTGTCGACGCCATCGGCCGTGATCAGCGCAAAATCCTTAATGGCCGGTTCCGCATTTCCTTTCCGGATGATCTTATCGCCGCGACTGATATACTTATAGGAATCATCGAAATCCTTCGGGAACTTATCGGCGGTGAATTCGACCTTTTGGCCTTTATGCTCGTAGACGAAATTAATGACCGTACTATCCGGGATGGAGCCGGCAGGGGCTTTCATCTTCTCGGGAATATTGTGACCTGCGCGGTACGGAAGGCAGTCCACGGACGGCAGGTGCACCAGCACGAACCATTGAAAGGAAAAGGACAGGATGGTGGAAAGCGCCAGCACGGCGATGCTCGCCGTGGAGCTCAGCAACGGCCGTATTTGCTGCCGGGTGAAGAACAGGAACAGGATCAGGACCAGCAGGATCAGGTCCTTGGTAAAGGATTGCCCTGCGGTCAGGGGGATACAATCCCCGAAACATCCGCATTCTCTTACCTTGCCCGAAAGAAAGGCATACCCGGTAAGGAAGGTGAAGAAGATGATCAGCAGCAACAGCAGCCAGCTGAAGAGCTTCATCCTCCATCCCAGCAGGACCGCTACGCCCGCCACGATCTCGAATACGATCATGATCAGGGAGAACGCGAGGGTATAATTATCGAGCCAATGGAAATTCCAGACTTCGAAGAATTCCTGCATCTTGTAGCTCAACCCCAGCGGGTCGTTGGCTTTTACGAGACCGGAAAAGATGAACAGGACACCGACGATGAAACGGACGATATTGATAAGGGTCTTCATAATTAAAGTAGGCTATCCTTTATGCCTGCCCTCATGGATGAGGATCAGGGCAAACAGGGAATAATTGATGATGTCGATAAAATTGGCGTCGATGCCTTCGCTGATCAGGGTCTTGCCGTCATTGGCCAGGATCTGCCGGACCCGCAGCAATTTCATCAGGATCAGGTCCACAAAACTTTCCTGGCTCATCTCCCGCCAGGCTTCCCCGTAATCATGATTCTTATCGGCCATCGTTGCCTTCGCCTCTGCGATCTTTTCGTCGAAGCGTTTCTCCACTTCGCCAACGGGTAGTTCTTCCTGTGCCGCGCTGTCCTGCGATAGCTGGATCAGCCCGATGACCCCGTAATTCACCATGGCGATGAACTCGCCGGTCCTGTCCTCTCCTACCCTCGATCCCGAGCCCTGTTGCAGGGTGCGTATGCGCTGCGCCTTGATGAAGAGCTGGTCTGCAATGGAAATGATCCGCAGGACGCGCCAGGAAGTGCCATAATCCTTTGTCTTCTTGATAAAAATATCCTTACACCGTTGAACTGCCTCGTCATATTGCTGGTTCGTATTGCTCATTACCGGTATTTCTGCTATTTTCAATTTTATTGCTGAATTTTACTGCTCGGGTCATTTTTAATTCTCAAATGTAAAGATAACCAGCCAATATGTTCACTTTGAATTGCAGGGGAAAGTTACGGGCGATCGAGAGGCCGCTGATCATGGGCATCATCAATGTCACGCCCGATTCTTTCTACCAGGGCAGCCGGCTCATGGACCCCGGCGCGATCCTTCAGCGGGCAGAAAAAATGATCCGGGAAGGGGCCGACCTCCTGGACATCGGCGGTCAGAGCACCCGCCCCGGCGCGGAGGAACTATCGGCGGAGCAGGAATCCGACCGGGTGCTGCCGGTCATAGAACAATTGAGCAGGCAGTTCCCCGATACCATCCTTTCGGTGGATACCTGGTATTCCAAAGTCGCCCGGGAAGCCGTGCGGGCAGGCGCATCGATGGTCAATGACATCAGCGGCGGCTACCTGGACCCGCAGATGCTGGATACCGTTGGAGAACTGGGAGTGCCCTATGTATGCATGCATATGAAAGGAACGCCGAAGACGATGAATAAGGAAGCTGTTTATGAAGACGTGACGAGGGAAGTGCTGGATCATTTCATCCGGCGGATCGAAGATTGCCGTAAAGCGGGTATCCATGACCTGATCCTGGACCCGGGACTAGGATTTGCAAAGAATGCCGGGCATAATTTCACCTTGCTGAAGAACCTTTCGGCCTTAAAGATCTGCCACCGGCCCATCCTTATCGGCGTATCCCGCAAATCATTTATCTATAAGACACTGGGCATCGACGTGGAAGAGGCCCTGAACGGGACCACCGTGCTCAATACCCTTGCCCTGTTGAACGGGGCCGATATCCTGCGTGTCCATGATCCGAAAGAGGCGGCGCAGGCCGTACGGCTGCTGTCGGCTGCGGCACGATAAAAAAATGGGCGCCCCCGGCGCCCATTTCCATTATAACATCGTATAGTGTATCTATCCTATTTATGCTGCGGTTGCGGTTTGCCCTGGGGCTGACCCTGCCTGGAAGGAGGCATCGTCTGCATTTGCGGAGGCATGGCAGGCGCAGGCGCGGCTTTCGGAGCATCCTTTACGTCTTCCACGGTGATATCGAAGATCAGGTTCTCGTTGGGTTTGCGGCTGGGGCCGGGCTGTGCGCCGTAGGCCAGGAAGGCCGGGATGTACAAAGTCCCTTTGCCACCCTTCTTGAACATTTTCAGGCTCTCGTCCATACCGGGGATGACGGCTCCCTGTCCTATCACGAATACGAGAGGCTTGCTTTCTCCCCGGTTGCCTTCGGCGCCGGGTACGTTGCTTTCAAATACTTTGCCGGAGGGGAAGATCTTCCCGGTATAGCGGACATATACTTCTTTGCCGGAATCCACCTGGGGACCATCGCCCTGAGCGGTGATCAGCACATAGGCGCCCCTGGCCGTCTTTTGGGCAGAGATCTTATTGGTAGCGAGATACTCTTCCACCACTTTGATCTCATTGGTCTTTTCCTTTTCTCCTTCACTGGTCCTGTCGGCCGTTACGGCTTCCTCTGTCGGGAATACTTCCAGCACCTTAAAGATAATGGTCACCTTATCTTTCTTTTTAATGAAAGGAGGCAGTTGACCATATTTCCGCTGCAGGGTATCGGCCAGCTGTACGACGGTGCAGCTATCTCCTTTGCGCAGCAGCGGGAAAACTTCTGCGGGATTGTACTCCGGCTTGACGCTATCCACGCGGATATAGGCCGGCATGCCGCCTACGGTCGTAAGGATCACGGAATCCCGTACTTTTTCAATGACGTTCAGTTTCAGGAACTGACCTCTTTTCACAGGCTCTCCTTTGCCATCGGAACTGATCTTATATAGAAGACCGCTCTTTGTCTTCTTGAAGCCCTGGTTGGTGCAGGAAGCCGCAAATAATGCGATGGCAGCAAACAGATACAACGGGACGTTTTTCATTCTTGATTGTTATTGATTATTGTAGTTGTGACGAATTCTCTTTCATGGCGGTGATAAAGCGCTGTACGGTACGTTCCAGGGTATCGTTGCTGCGCCCGCCGGCCGCATTATAATGGCCTCCTCCTTCAAAATACTTCCGGGCAAAGCTGTTCACGTCGAAATCTCCCTTGCTGCGGAAGGAGCATTTCACTTCTTCGTCCCGGTCGATGATCAGGGCGGCCATTTTGATGCCTTTTATGGATAGGGGGTAATTGACCAAACCTTCCGTATCTCCCGTCTTGATCTCATAGCGCACCAGGTCCTTCCAGGGGATGGAGATCAACGCGGCATTGTGCTCATAGAAGATATCCATGCGGTATTGCAGGACATAGCCCATGAACCGCAGGCGGTTCTCCAGGAAATTATCGAACAGGTTCTCATGGATCTTCGTATGGTTCAGCCCCGTGTCCTTGAGGTCGGCCACCATCCGGTGTACGGCCGCGGAACAACCGGGAAAACGAAAAGAGCCCGTATCGCTCATGACGCCGGCATAGAGACAGGCGGCGATATCCTTGTTGATCCGGTCCTTATAGCCGGCTTCGACGATAAAGTCATAGATCATCTCCGAAGTGGAGCTTTTATCCGTATTGCTGACGCCATAGGTAAAGCTTTCGCTTTCCGGCTGCTGGTGATGATCGATGAGGATCTTCACACAGTTTAGTTTCTTCAGCTTGGACGCCATGCTCCGGGTCCGGGACAGGGTATTGAAATCCAGGCAAAACAGCCATTCCGCCTGGTCCAGGGCAATATTGCCCTTTTCCGTGCTGTACTCATAATCGATCACGCCAAAGCAGGCCGGCATCCATTTCAGCCATTCCGCCCAATTGGTGGGAGAGATCACGGTCACCGAATGACCCAGCTGCTCCAGGAAATGGAAAAGCCCCAGGGAAGAGCCCATGGCATCCGCATCGGGTTTCTGGTGCATGACGACGACCACCTTCCTGGGTTGGGTCAATAAAGGGTATATTTCCTGGATCTTATTCATAATTAAACGGCTGCAAAGTTGCATAATTAAAATCCAAATCCCAAATCCCTCTTTAGGGGCCGTCTTCCGCCTTTGGACCAATGGTAGTGGCGGTGCCAAATAATACCCTACATTTGCAAGCCAAAATGAAAGGAAATATGACCAACCGAACTTTTACCATGATCAAACCGGACGCCTTTTCCAAAGGATATTCCGGCGCCATCATCGACAAGATCATCAAAAGCGGCTATCGCATCGTAGCGCTGAAACTGACTAAATTATCGGCAGAGAAAGCCGGTGAGTTCTATGCAGTGCACAAGGCCAGGCCCTTTTATGGTGAACTGGTGGAATTCATGAGCAGCGGCCCTATTATCGCCGCCATCCTGGAGAAAGACAATGCAGTAGCCGATTTCCGTAAGCTGATCGGCGCCACCGATCCTGCCAAGGCGGACGAAGGCACTATCCGTAAATTATATGCGGCTTCCGTAGGCGAAAATGCCGTTCATGGCAGTGACAGCGACGAGAATGCAGCGATAGAAGGAGACTTCTTCTTCAGCGGGCTGGAAAGGATCTAGAGACCTTCCGGACTGTCGCAGGGCTCGGCATCCTGTTTGAGGGATCCCGGTCCTTCTCAAAAAACTATAAGCTTTCGACCCCTGCCCTCGGCGGGGGTTGATTTTTCATGGGCGTCACGGTATAGCCTGCCTTTCGGAGCAGGCTGATCACTCCCTGGTCCCCTGGCAGGTGCGCCGCTCCGACCGCTATCAGCAAAGACTTTCCCCGGAACAAAGGAGTCAGGGTCTTCGCCCATTTCCGGTTGCGGTCATATAATAAAAGGTCCATATAGCCGTCCATGCCGGGATCGCCCTTGCGGCTTAGCTCGTCGATCTTATCCAGGTCCTGGTCCCGGTATACTCCTGCCAGCTTCAGGGTCATCTTCTTATATTCATCCACGCTGTCGATATAGTTGACCAGGTCCCTGGCTTGTTTCTCATAGGGGATGCTGTCGAAGAGGCCTGCCTGGAATTCCATGGTCTCCAGTCCCCTGATGGGTTTGTTCAGGGGCTTTGTCTCCTTCATGATCATCAGCTCCATGCCATTGGTCGTTTTGCACTCCAGCCCTTCTTCCTCGATGAGGCTGCTGATCAGCAGGGGCTTGAAACGTTCCAGCATCCCGAAAGGCAGCATGGCGGCGTGTTTGGCGAAATAATCCTTCACCTTCTGGTATTCTGCCACGCTGAGCAGGTCCGATAATTTTTTGCTGTCGTTCATGCGCATATATCGCATGGCGCCCATCAGGTCGTTCATGTCATCCAGCTTGATCTCGAAATAGATCTCGTCGCAGTCGGAGATGACGGACTTGAGGCTTTCGCTCAGCTGCGCGTCCTCCGCGCAGAGCACGTGCATGGTGCCGAACAGGTAAGAGGGCTTCGACAGGCCTTTGCCGCTTACCTTCCATAGTAAAGTATGGGCCGATTGGGCAAAGATCAGGCTGGCGGATAACAGGCCGGCAGAGAATAATAATGCCTTTTTCATACAGAGTCGTTTAGTGATGAGGTTCTAATGCTGCTTTCCGCGGGTCGGCGGACACGATGGCTTCATCACCATAAACCTGGTCCTTGAATTTAAGCGATGGAGAAGAGAGGAAGGGGCCGAGGCCAAGGTCGTTCCATTTTGCATCCACTGCTGCTATCGTTCGGTCATCGGCTACAATAATATTGGGCCAGTCGCGCTGAAAATTATCGAAATCTTTTGTTTTCCGGGTACCGTCCAGCCCTAAACAGGCGAATTTCCTGGACGGATCGATGGACGAGGTTTTCTCTGCCAGGAAATTATCCCGGCGCGGGTCCAGGTTATTGCAGAATCGCCAGAGCGCCACCGGCAGATCATGGGCGTCTACGGTATGTTCCACATACAGGATCATCTTGATCCCTTCCATCGCCTCCAACCGGCAGATCGCTTCATGGAGCTCCCGGATATGTCCGGGCCTTTCTTTTTGCACGGAAAGGACCACGCAGGGGATCTGCAGGGGCAGCAGGGACAGGTTAGCCGCCCTGATCTCCGGGAAACTGCTTTTCAGAGCAGTCTCCGTCAGGTCCTCATAACGGGCGCCTTTCAGCTGGTACTGTTCATCCATCTCCTCTTCCGTCTTGGCAGTGCCGTCAATGCACATCTTGCCTCCGAATCCCAGCTTGCTGCAGCTATGGTCCAGCACATCCATGGGACCCTGTGAGAAATAAATATCCGTAGCAGGGTTAAGGTTGGCGAAAACGGTTTGCGCCAGCTGGCGGTAGTTCTGTATCGAAGTGGATTCATCGGCCAATACCAGGATCTTGTTGAACATCATTTGCCCGGCCCCCCACATGGCGTTCATCACCTTTTGTCCCTGGCCGGCATAGTCCTTATGGATCTGCGTAATAACGAGATTGTGAAAGACGCCTTCGACGGGCATTTCCATATCCAGGATCTCCGGCACCAGGGTCATCTTAATAGGCGCCAGGAAGATCCTCTCCGTGGCCTTTCCCAGCCAGGCATCTTCCTGGGGCGGTATGCCGACGATAGTCGCCGGGTAAACGGCATTGCGGCGATGGGTGATGGCGGTGATGTGGAATCGGGGATACCAGTCCGGCAGGGAATAATAGCCGGTATGGTCGCCGAAAGGTCCCTCCCAGATCAGCTCTTCGGTGGGGTCCACGTATCCTTCGATCACAAAATCGGCATCTGAGGGAACTTCTATTTCCGGCTGGGTGATACATTTCACCAGCTCCACTTTTTTCTTCCGCAGGAAGCCTGCCAGCATATATTCATCCACGTTTTCCGGAAGGGGCGCCGTGGCGCTATAGGCATAGGCGGGGTCGCCTCCGAGAGCCACGGCCACCGGCATCCTTTTGCCCGTTTTCTTATATTCGGAAAAATGTTTGGCGCTTACCTTATGCTTGTGCCAGTGCATGCCCGTCAGGGCAGGACCGAAGACCTGCATTCGGTACATGCCGACATTGCGGGAGCCGGTATTGGGGTCTTTGGTATGGATGACCGGCAGGGTCACGAAGGGACCGCCATCTTTGGGCCAGCAGGTGATGACCGGCAGCCGGCCGATATCCGGGTTGGACAGGACAACTTCCTGGCACTCTCCCCTGCCCTTTTTGACCTTCGGCATCCAGCTGGCGAACTGTCCTAATTTGGGGAGTAGCTTTAGCTTATCGGTGATACTTTCCTTGGGGCTGGACAGAAGACGGAACAGCCCTTCTATTTCCCGCGTCACATCGTTGAGATGATGCACGCCCAGGGCCATGCACATCCTTTTTTCACTGCCATAGGCATTCATCAGCACGGGAAAATCGGTGCCGGTGTTCTCGAACAGGAGGGCTTTGCCGCCCTGACCGCTCTTGCTGATGCGGTCGGTGATCTCCGCTATTTCCAGCTTCGGATCGACATACGTCTTAATACGTACCAATTCCCCGGCTTTTTCCAATGCATCGATGAATTCCTGCTGGTTACGATAGGCCATGCTGTGCGCGTTTCATTTTACAAAATGTAAAAATAAAACACTTGGCGTCGAAATATGTTTGCCGCCTCCCCTATTAATAAACTTTTTTCGGGCAGTCCAGGACGCCGCTATGGCGGCGATGGGCGGCGATGCCGTTCGTATTGAGGGCGATGCTCACCCGGATGCCGGAGAAATAATACCAGTCCTTATGTTTGGAATTGCCTCTCACCGTGCCATCCGCCGGGTAGGTATCGGTAGATCCTTTCACCTGGTTGCCACGGTAGGCCATTTCCACTGCCTTGGGCCCCCTGGCCGCCAGGAGCGCCGTTTGATCGACGTAACGGGTGCTGACATCATCCAGGTAATCGGTGAATAATTTCCGCAGGCCGATCTCGTAGGCGATCACGACCTGGTCCGTCACGCGGAACTTGATCCCGCCGCCGAAAGGAAGGGCGAACTGGTTGACCTTGTATAATTTCCTGTCCGGATACCCTGCCAATCCCTCACCTTCCGTGCTCAGGGGTCGGAGGAAGACCTTTTGACCCAGAGTGTCGGATGCGTAGGGATTGAAATGGTAAATAGCGACCCCTGCAAAAACATAAGGAGTGATCCGGTATTGGTTAAGGTCGAACAGGTTGTATTCGGCCAGCAGGTTGCCTTCGTAGATCTTCGATTGGAAGCTGAGGTTCCGGGCGCGCAGCAGGGCTTTTTGACTATATGCGTCGGAAGCCCCTACCCGGCCGTAGTTGAAATTGGAAAGAACGGAGAAATGACTGCTGAGATCATATTGCAGCCCGATCCCCAGGCCGAGATGAGCCTGCTGCGTCGTATAGGCTTTGCTTTGCAGATCCCCGAAATAATTGGAAAAACCACCGAAGAGATTGACGTGGAGCTGGGCTTGCACCAGGGAACAGGCAGGGGCAAAAAGAGCCACTAACAAGAATTTTTTCATTCTTACTTTAATTGGTGAATAAATAGAGAAAATGGCGGTTTTTGAAAAAGGATCGTGGATCAGAGGAAAAGCATTACGGTAGTAGGGAAAGTGGCCGGTAGAAGTTTGCTATAAGATCCTTTTTTTCGGTAGTTGACCTTTGTAACGCAAGTATTGCGCCAAATATTGGGGAAAAAAGCTCAAAAAGAAGTTAACATCCTAGAAAAGAGGAAAGTGGAGACTTTTTTTCTGTTAAACAGGAAATTTTCTCTATTTTTGCAACCCCTGAAACTCAAATCTCAGGCAGTTCGGGACGTAGCGCAGCCCGGTAGCGCACTTGCATGGGGTGCAAGGGGTCGCAAGTTCGAATCTTGTCGTCCCGACTTATCGGATATCATCCGAAATCAAAGGCCCGCAAAACCCAGTGTTTGCGGGCTTTTTTACAAATTTCCCTACCATTTAAATGCAAATAAGTTCATCCTTCATGTGACCTAAACGGTGACCTCCATTTTCAATTTACATTTGAGGTCACCTAGGTCACCGGATCGGCTGAAATCGGCACTGGAGCTCATTTTTAGCTTATTTACCCGGCCTTCGAACAGAGCGATTGGTAAACTTAAAAATGAAGTGACATGTCAAACAACAACACATTTGGAGTACATTTTGTGCTTCGCACGAACAAGCCTGAAGACGGGGGCAAATTTCCCGTCTACGCCCGGATCACCGTGAACAAGACCCGTTGCGAGTTTTCCCTAAAACAATCCATCCACGAAAACGACTGGAACTTTGGCAAAGGGATGGCAAAGCCCAAAAATGCCGAGCTAAGGGAGTTCAACAGCTATTTGCAGCAGATACAGGGGAATCTTGCCCGGCATTACCGGGAACTACAGGTCCAGGAATTGCCCTTGTCAGCCACGGCAGTAAAAAGTGCCTTCGTTGGTGTCAAGGAAGAAAAAACCATTTATACTATGTTGTGGTTGGCCAACCAGCACAATACGATGATGCAGCAGGTTTTGAAGGGTGGCAGCATGAAAAATTATTACACGACCGAACGATACCTCAAATTGTTCTTAAAAAAGCGGTACGCTTCAGGCGACGTCCCTTTAACAGAGCTGAATTATGAATTTATCTCCGCGTTCGACTATTATGTAAGGAACAATCCTATTAAGGCAAATGATCCCTGTACGAACAATGGCACCATGAAACACATGGAACGATTAAAGAAAATGGTAACCTGGGCCGTTAAAAACGAATGGCTCTCCAAGAATCCGCTTGGGGGTTTCCAATTAAAATTTAGACGCAGAGAGGTCGATTTTCTGGATGAACTTGAATTGGCTGCCATCGAGGGCCGGACTTTTGAAAATATCATGCTCCAAAAAGTGAGAGATTTATTTGTATTTAGCTGTTACACCGGTCTTTCTTATATCGATTTAATGGACCTGAAACCACAGGATATCCTGAGGGGAATAGACGAAGTGAAATGGATAAGGACGACCCGGGCCAAAACAGATGTGCCCGTAAATGTCCCACTATTGAAAACTGCAGAGGAAATCTTGAAAAAATATCTGAACAGTAGTGAAATTCGCCCAAACGAAGCAATTTTCCCATATATCAGCAATCAGGAAATGAATCGCAGCTTAAAGAATATTTCTGAGATTTGCGGCATCCAAAAATACCTGACCTTTCATCTCGCCCGCCACACTTTTGCAACAACGGTTACTTTAATGAACGGAGTGCCGATTGAGACAATTAGCAAAATGCTAGGCCACTCAAAGTTAAGTACCACTATGATCTATGCCAGAGTAACACAAACAAAAATAGGAATGGATATGAGTTTATTGCAGAATAAATTGAATAAGAATGCCAGCGAATCAACTCTGAAAGCAGTAAAATAGGACACAACCCGGGCTTTCGGTTAAGGTAAGGCCCGGGTTATTAAATTCTCTAAGTATCGTAAATCTAATTTTATTGAGGGTTTATGGTTGTAAAATGGGCGTGGAAAGGCATAATAACCTATTTTACTCAATTCGTCGGTTATCCATATAAAAAAGCATAATAAACCGTTCAAAAGTGTCAGGCTCTTTCCCATCGTTTCATTTCCTGCTGTATAATTATGAAACTAATTGAATTCAGGATATAAGTCCGGATCAGTAAATTTGAGGTTCTTTTTTACATATAAAACTCTTAAATGAAATATCTTGATCCTACAGCGCCGAGTTATGAGGAATTCAGGAGTAATCCCAAGGTATACGTTTTCAAGTTCCTGTAACCGGACGTTGGGGAAGATCTATTTATATTACATAACAACTGACCGTACAATGAATTTTAAAGAATTGCCACCTATTTTTGATACTGTTAGTCAAGACTTAGCGGAGAAACCAAGAGACTTCGCTGCAATTGTTGATCTTCTTGAAATTAGTTATCGATTACTTGGACATCCATTTTTTGGCAGATGGCGATCTTTTACTCCCATGAATGCCTTCCAAGTTGACAGGAACAAGTTAGAAATTTACAAGACTTTTAATCAAACTGTCATCGAGCGAACCATTGCACAGGGGCGACAGTTTAGTAAACTTGAAGTATTTGAGTTTGCTACGTTAACGCTCACTACCAAGGCAACAGAAATGAGCCTTACTCTTCTCCGTTCTACCTGGCAGGAAGCCAATAAAATCATTGGAATGGATGAAAAAGAGCAAACTGATAAATTTGGCTCTATTCAATATTTTAGATTAACACGATTTGGAGAAATCGTTGCTATTGTAAAAGACCTTTTATTTTCCTGTAATCATTTGATTGGCGTACAATATAAGCATTGGGTACACGTCCAGGCTGAGAAAATCAGTGATCGGAAAGAACGGGTTGCATATCTGTTAAAGGCAAAAAAGGAATTACTGCATCAGAAAGATCAATTTATTGAAGCAGAGTTTAATAAGTTGCTGGATTTTTTAGAAATTGAATTGACTCATTATCGTGAATTGCAAGAAAACGACAGGTCAGAAGACAACATAGCTCAGATGAATCAATTTCTGCAGCAAAGGACATCAAAATTATCTAACGCAAGGTTACTGGGGTTTTTACTCAATGATCAAATTAATGAGTTTATCGATGGTTTAGAAGAATGGGTTATCAGGGGTCTGAGTTATCATGATATCGGTGGTGATGAGCCAGAGCGGGTGTACCATGCCTTTTTAACTGGAAGCTTCCATACTTTCTCCAATTACTATGTGGTACAATCCAATAGAGAATCGGGTTTAGGAAGATTCGATATTTTATTGAAGCCTTTAGATATGGAGGTGAAGGGAATTATTTTTGAAGTGAAGCGGGCACCGACTCGCCGAGATGACACAATAACCAAAATGCTGGACGAAGCCTTACATCAAGTTATACGAAATAAATATGCTTATGAACTGAAAGACAGGGGAACTACTGAATTCGTCGCACTTGCGCTTGTCTTTTATAATAAGGAAGTATTTATTAAGCATCAACTTTGTGCCATTCCATGATCCGACAAATGTTAAATAGAGACTATCTGATCTGCAAAATTGCTAATTTATGAGAGGCGGGGCGTAAGCGTATTTTGGAAAGAAATCTCCTTTTTATAGCCTATACTGGAAAGATATTACCACATTCGGTCTTCTTATTGAGTATAATGGAAAAAACTAGATAATTGATTTCAGTTTAAGATGTGAATGGAAGAAAAGTTAAACTAAATCACCTTAAAAAGTTTAAATAGAAAATTATTGTCAAATATATCTTTATAATGGAAAAATATAGGCAATTTTGCATAATTAATTGTTTATAATGGAAAAGAGCATTCCGCTTCATTTGCAGGAGATCATTTTTACGGATAAAAATCTATCCCGGCAAATTGGTAAATGGGAAAAAGAGGGCCTGATAAAAAAAATTGCCCCCTTGATTTACACCGGGAAGATCCATGAAACTCCGGAAATGCTGATCAGGCGAAATCTCTTTACCATTCTCGGACGTCAGTATCCGAATGCGATTATCAGTCATCGGTCGGCCTTAGAATTGAAGCCAACGGAAACCGGCGACTTTTTCCTCACTTATACCTACACCAAGAAAATAGGCTTGCCGGGGATAACGTTGCATTTTCTGCAAGGAATTGGACCTATCGAGGGGGACCGGCTTTTTACGGGAGAACTTTATCTAGGGCAACAGGCGCGGGCTTTTCTCGAAAACCTACAAATTTCCAGGCGGGAAGGACCCAAATCAAAAACACTTCCCCGAAGCGTCATAGAAGAAAAGTTAGAATCGATCATACGGGTCAATGGAGAGGATGCGATCAACCAACTCAGAGACCAGGCACGTACTATTGCCCCTGCATTGGCTTTGGAGAAGGAGTTTGAACAACTCAATAAACTGATAGGAGCTTTGCTTGCCACACAGCCTTCAAAATTACTTAGTTCACCAGTTGGGAAAGCTAGAGCCCTGGGGAATCCTTTTGATAGCACACGTGTGCAGCTATTGGAACAGCTTTTTGTGGAATTGCAACAACGTGCTTTCAAAAACCGGCTCGACAAAAATAAATCCTCCCCTTCTTTTGCCAATTTTGCCTTTTTTGAAAGTTATTTCTCAAATTATATCGAAGGAACGGTCTTTACAGTCAGCGAAGCCAAAGAGATCATTGAAACGCAACGACCCCTTCCCACGAGAAATGAAGATTCTCATGATGTATTAGGCACTTATCACATTGTGTCCAGCCGGCAGGAAATGCAGGTGATCCCTAACTCTGGTGAACATTTGTTAGAAATATTGCAATACAGGCACAAAGTGTTATTATCGGCCCGACCGGAGAAAAATCCGGGTATGTTTAAAGACAAGGACAATTTTGCCGGTCAAACAACTTTTGTAGAGTACGAACTGGTAAGAGGGACGTTATTAAAGGGTTTTGATTTTTATAAGGTGCTTAACTCTCCTGTAGGAAAGGCATTGTTCATGATGTTCCTGATCAGTGAAGTTCACCCCTTTCTGGATGGCAATGGGCGGATTGCCCGGGTGATGATGAATGCGGAACTGGTAACGGCGGGTGAATCGAAGATTATGATCCCTACGGTATATCGTGACGACTATATAGGTGCTCTTCGTCGATTAACCCGCAAGAAAGATCCTGATGCCTATATCCGGATGATGGAAAGGGCACGTGAGTTTAGTGAGAATGTGTATGGGGATAACAGGGATGATATGGAAAACTATCTCCTCAGTTGCAATGCCTTCCTGGAAGACACAGAAGGTAAAATACTACAAATAGTCCCCCGATAGACATTCTGGTAATTTTTCTGCCGAGCTATATTGTTTTTTCCGTCAATGGCAAAACAAGTTTCCCGGATAATATGACTATTATTATTTATCTCTCAACATTGTCTTCGCAACCCTAATTGTTTCTTCAGGCTGATTGCGTGATTGAAAATAAGATTGTATTAACTGAGGAAGGTGGTCGGTTTTTGAGTCATTTAGAATAATTTCATACTTTAGGTCTTGATTGACAGTAATTAGACTCTCAACCTCACCCTTATAAAAAATAGGGCTCGTTATTTTCATGCCGGAATTAAAGTCCAAATTAAGGCTTGTTGTCATGGCATGCTTATCCAAGGTATACTCAAAAAATGGTCTTAATATCTCGTTGTAAGCAATGTCAAACTTTTCCCAAGCAACTCTTTTCCCATCCCGGATTATGACAGTTGGCATAGTATCTAACCCGGCTATGACATATCGAAGCAAGGAAGTCGTTTCTAAAACAACGAGCAAACTCTGTACAGCGTCAACTTGGCATGCAAAGGTGGGGATTCCAGAAAACTGACAATGATCAAATTGTATTTCTTTACCAAAATGTCGATCGTGCATTAGCTCGTTTCGAAATCGGCTAAATTCAAGAATTTTTGCGATTATCTTAGTTTGATAGAATTGTATTTTGTCAATTTCCAACAAATCCAGCAGCGATCCGAATCTTACATGCAAATCTTGGTTCCTATATTTCTTTTCAAAGTCCTCATTTTTCTTTAGGCAGCAAAGCTTTAGCAACGTTGTTATATAGGATTCTAATGTCATATGCCATAAACCAATAGCAGAATGTATGTTATGTCCTGTATGAATAAAATCGAATGACTTTTCAAACAATCCTATGTCTCCCAATGTGTAGTCAAAAGCAGCGCGAGAATGCCCTTCATAAGTCGAATGGATTCTATCGGCACCAGTTGTAAGTTTAAGAAATGATTTGCCAATTTCATTACGCCGATAGTCTTCCAGTTTAGGCCTTTCAATGGGCGGTAAGTCCATCCTTTCACCAACAATCCGTCTTCTTCTTTGACTTTCCCAAAAAAGATCTGAAAGCGAATGCACAGATTCGATAGTTAAAATCAATTGTTTAAGATCGTCCATAGTTTTAACACCGATAGATGCACCAGGGTTTTCCTTTTCAATGACTCCATACTGTTCGCCGAAAGGAGTTTTTTGAAGGACCAAGAACACCACTTTATGTTCCCACTGTTCCAATATCTCTATGGGCAAATTATCGCGCACTTGGGAGATCGTTCCTCCTTTCATGAATCCCAACTTTGCCAGTTCAGATTCAGAGAAGGGATTATTTGAATATAACATCATTTCGTATTTCTTCAGTTTACAATTATAGAGAAATTTCATGTCGAGGGGACCAATTTTTCTTACCTGGAACCATTCGTATAACTAAAAACTGTCTGTTGAAGTAATTGCATGTTTTGTATTTGAAAGGCGATTTACCAATCAGATGTTAACTAGGTACTCAATATTAATAAACAGGTGATAAATTATCGTGTCTCTCCCGTGGCCGGTTTTGCCTGATTTAATTGTGTCACTAGAAAATTCCGAAAGGTCCTCCCAAGGTTTGCTAATTCCAAATCCTGCCGGAAATTGGATGGTACTGGCACAGTTCTCCTTATATGCTTCCCAGGCAGATTGAAATTTAGACCGCTCGCCTAAGAAATAGATGATCATATAAGCGAACTTCCTATTTGGATCGTAATTAAATACTTTAAAATTGTGGGTTTGCTGGGTCGAAACGTTCTTGCCTCCTAGGTTCATCGCTTCACAAATGGCGATTTTTTCAGACCGAGAATGAATCTCAAAATCGATTTTACCGGGGTTTGGAGCTTGCGACTCGGGATACCCACCTCGCCCCGGTCCCACGGACCAACTATAGTTCGATAATCTACCGCGAAGAGAAAGGCTCAACAAATCCGAATATTTATCCTCATTCCTTATTTCCGAAATACTATTTACAAAAGTCAACATGTCTTTTGCGGATACGTATAGCTCTTGAAGAATAAAAAGAGGGAGCGTGTCATACTTATTGATGTTCCGATGGACAATTTTGACCAGCGTCTCAGGCGGGCTTGAAAAGATCAGATCATATTGTACACGAAGATACCCCTCGGATTTATCTGTAAAGGCTACTTCCCGTAACTTTGTAATAAACTCAGGGACGTTGCCGTCGCTGAGCATATGATACTGTTGTGCCTCATTCAACAGCATTTGAGCTTGAACATGCATATTTCTCCTGATATAGTTTTCAATTCTCAACTCAAGGAACTCTGGCCGCAACTGGATCATTTTCTCCAGCTCAAAATACAGCTTGTCGAATCGTGGATCCAATTGAGCCCCGTTTAGCGCTTCCAATTGGTTGTACCATACATTGGTGATCATGTGGTCAAAAGCTGTCTTTGATTGTACGGTCTTTTCAAATTCGCGCCATTCTTTGATAGCTTCGAAGTAGACCTTTCTTCTTTCGTCCATCTTGACGATATTACGAGCCACAGCATTTTTTGACGCAAATCGATTGAGCGCCCAGGTGGGTCTTTCCGTTTCAAACCGCTCCATCCATTGGTTAAAAAGCGAATATGCTTCAGTAGGCTGATCACCTTTTAACAATAGAAGGGCGCGATAAAAATCCCGCTCGCTCGCCTGATTGATCTTTTGGCTGTGAAAAGACTCGATTTCCGGCCCTTGGATGGTGTCAATTTCGGCCGGCCTATCTTCTTCATAGGCAAGGAGCAGCTTTGTCCTAAAGGTGAATAGTGACGCTTCCCGCCAAAGACCCTTTTTTTCCCGGATCATGGGCTGAAGGGCTGTCAATGCCTCCCGAACTTTATCCCGGAATTTATTATGTTTTACCAATTGCAATAGAATATACTGCTCCTCATACCAATTGGTATTATCGATCTCTCTGGTGATAAGGTCGGTATCGATGGAAGCTAATAGCTCTTGTTTGTCCTGTTCGCCGACAATAGATTCCAGCAGTTTTAGGCACCGGATCAGTTGATCGCTCCGAAGAAGTTCAGTAATGATCTTTCGCTTATTTTCATTGCTGAATTTGTTGATCGTGCTGCCGATAGTAGGTATTAACTCTTTGGTGGTATAGTCATATGTTAGTCGCTCAAAAAGGTTATCAAATATATCGACGCGAGTTTTCTTTTCGTCCTGTATTGCATGCTGGGTTACAATAGATGTGATCTTGTATTCAATTATATTCAAGACTGCAGTTACATTATTGCCTTCCGCCTGTAATTCCGTGATATTTTTGTATAAGCCATTGAATGTCAACATTAAAATAGAAAGATGGCTGCGCAATTTGTCTGCCGTGAACCGATTGGCAAGGTCGTATCGATCGGCGGTGGGAATGAAAACCAACTCTTTCGGGTCCAGGAATTTATCCAATAGATTTTCCTTGGCCATGAAAAGACAGCAATACGACCAATCGATCAGCGAGATACTTTCTACCGATGTTGTCCATGACGGAAGCTGCATGGTAAATTCGTCGGTCCCGAATTCAAGGGCCAACACTTCCTTCTGATTTATCGATTGCAAATAAGTCTCTACAAAAGCCTTAGTAATGTCAAATGACAAAACAGTGTCTTTAGAGGGGGCATTGTTTGTTAAACGGAGCAACCAGGAAAGTAGGTCCAATTTGTAAAATGGGAGGGAAATTGTGCGATTATTCAAATGATCGGACTCCGTGTATGCCATGATAGATCCGAATAGCGGTTGAAGCAATTGCGGATAAAGCCTTGGTATCCCCGGCTTTGATTTTTGTCGACCTGAATATTGAATTTGAGTAGATTCGACGAGTTCCTGAATCGCTTTTACTATCGTCGAACTATATTTTTGCTTTTTTTGTCGATCTTCACTCGTTCCGCCATAGGGTGTAAAGAACTGATTTAAGGTAGGGAGCAGCAGACATTGGCAAATGATCTCAGATTTTCGGCTATCGGATACCACCCCCCCCGGACCCGGAGCAATAGTGGCGAGATTTTCCAACACCATCTCCACGTAGCGGATTATGAGAGTTAATTTTTCCGAATTCCCCTGTTCCTCGAGCATATTGCTCAATTCCGTTCTCCAAAGAATAGCGAAACCAAGCGATGCTGTTTGTTGGTGAAGGGCAAGCATCGGAATAAGAGAAGGATGATGATGACTTATCTGCTCACAGACTTTCCACAATAAGGACGGTCTTGAGGCGCTCTGTAACAACAGTTTCATCACCAATGACTTGTCAAAATTTCCAGGGTAGGTTTCTGGCTCGTTGGCCACTATCTGATCAATAAAAAAGGTCAGGGGCTTCCTGGCAGACTGGATAATGAACAGCTCCTGCTGGCCATTATGGTCGAATTTCAGGAGTTCTTTATAAAGAATAAATAGGTCGTCGTTAATGGGAAATGGCCATCCGCGGCTATTTTCGGGCTTCATGATAAATACAGGCAAGCGGCCGTGAAGATGATCCAGTTTTAGTTTTGCGTACTCTCCTTCTCCAAAGGTCAGGTCACGATCATTCAGAATGGCGTCAGCCGCCGAGTTCAAGAAGGCAAGCAAGTCCTCGCCACCGACGAAACCCTGAATGTGGCACCTGTCGCCGCGATGTATGATGCGAAGGTACCAAAAGCGCAGCCTGTCGGCATCATTCCTGAAATGGCTGGATTCACGCAGTTTCAGCCACAATATGGCACCAGTCCGGTCCCAGATACGGTCAGGATGAAACGCACGCGACTGAAATCGTAGGATAATATAGTCGACATCCGTCTCCTGGATGATGTTCGAAGCAAGCAACTTAACCAAATCGGGAGCTGTGGGATATGACTGTTTGTGACGGTCAACGATCGCCTTGAGCGTATCCTTTTCAATGTGCAACCGGTTATCATCGCCTGCTGAATAAAAAATATGATAAAGCCGGTCGAGGAATAGAAATGATTCCAGCCGCTCATAGATCGCCTGGCAGAAGTCTAAATTTTTGAAGCTGACCAAACCATCTTTTTCTTCCCAAAAGAAGGCCGTCTTTGCCTGATCCAAATCAATGGTAAGACCGAAATCTTTTCCGTAGGCCTGAGCTAAGACATTCAATTGCACTACCGTTAAAGGATTTTGGCGCTGTTCCTTTTCGGTCTTTGACAGAAAAACAAAGGTATCCTTTATCGGTATGATCTTTTTCGCATAGTTAATCAGTGTATAGGTGGTTTGAGGCAACATGATCAGGCCGTACACGCGACGGATCAACCCCTGAACTATCAGGTTCTCCACCTCAACCGCTTTTCCAGTTTCGTCGGTATAGTTTCGGGCGATATTCTCTAAAATAGGATCGTCAATACTAAAATAGCGTCCGGGCTTCGCATGAAAAAACATTTCCGCGTGCAAAAAGGAGATGCCCTCGTTGAGATCGCTGCTGATCAGGTCGTAATCCAGGTTTTGATTCGTATGTTTTGTTGCATAGAA
>Ga0307517_10000958_pt1 | contig 48943 bp, 44 predicted proteins | sample 23_EM_MG_FD_194515 | JGI IMG/M metagenome (GOLD analysis project Ga0307517, IMG submission 194515) | Populus trichocarpa ectomycorrhiza microbial communities from riparian zone in the Pacific Northwest, United States - 23_EM | ecosystem: Host-associated > Plants > Roots > Unclassified | place... | reverse complement strand
ACATTCAGACTTATGTGATCCCCCATAAAGACTGGTCTGGGACCAGTTCAAACCGGACCGGACCACCCAAGTTAGTCGGGTCCAGTCATCGCCATCACCAGGACTGGCCAGCCCGGTCCCGCCTCCAAGACTTGACCGGTCGGACTATTCGGAACCCTGATCTTGATAATATTATAATAGAAATATCACCTTCTAACGCTAAACTCTAGACTAGAATAGAAATTGGTGAATGGTCGCTCGGCTGTATACTAAAGTAAGGGTGGTGGCTAGGGCGGGTATTTCCCGTGGCTGAGAGAGAATAATAAAGATGAGGTTCGGTCGCAGGCTTATCCCGGGAGTAAGGGATGATGGCGCGGGGTGGGGACTTGAACCAGAGGAGGGGGTTAGGGAGGGGTGGGAGGGAGGAAGTGGCGGCGATAGGCGTGTTGTGGAGCTATTGCGGTGAGTACGGGGATGGCCCACAAGTTATGCAAATCTGAAGGCGGTGAGGGGGCAATGGTTCCTCGGGCTTATGACATGCTGAGGGCGGCAGATTCTGGGTGCTGGAGTAGCGCTATCACTCCATTGTGCCCATTTTGAATAGCCCAAAATAGTGGCGTGTCGCCGTATATATCTGGTTTGTCGGGGCTGACGTCCTCTCGGGCGAGTAAAATTTTCACAACTCCCTCGTATCCTTCCCGAGCAGCCCACCAGAGTGGTGTTCGACCGCTGATATTTGGTTTGTCAGGGTTGACGTCGTCTCGTGCGAGTAGTATTTTCACCACTCCCTCGTGTCCCTCGGAGGCGGCGATCCAGAATGGTGTTCGACCCATATTATCTGGTTGGTCTGGACTGATGTCGTTTCGTGCGAGTAGTATTTTCACCACACCCTCGTGCCCATTGAAAGCAGCTGACGACAGTGGGGTTTTGCCGTCGTTATCTGGTTTGTCGGAGTTGAAGTCGTCTCGCTCGAGTAGAATTTTCACCATTCCCACATGCCCACTGTAAGCAGGCCACCAGAGTGGCGTTTTGCCGTTGTTATCTGGTTTGTTGGGGTTGACGTCGTCTCGTCCGAGTAGTATTTTCACCACCCCCTCATGCCCACTGTAAGCAGGCCACCAGAGTGGTGTTTTGCCGTTGTTATTTTGTTTGTTGGGGTCGACGTCGTCTCGCTCGAGTAGTATCTTCACCACTCCCTCATGCCCATTGCAAGCAGCCAACCAGAGTGGCGTTCTGCGGCTGTTATCTGGTTTGTTGGGGTCGACGTCGCCTCGCTCGAGTAGTATTTTAACCACCCCCTCGTGCCCACGGCAAGCAGCCCGCAAGAGTGGTGTTTGGCCGTCAGTATCGGGTATGTCGGGGTTGATGTCGTCTCGCTCGAGTAGTATTTTCATCACCCCCTCGTGCCCACTGTAAGAAGCCTGCCAGAGTGGTGTTTGGCCGTCATTATCTGGTTTGTTGGGGTTGACGTCGTCTCGCTCGAGTAGCATTTTCACCACTCTCTCATGCCCACTGTAAGCAGGCCACCAGAGTGGTGTTTGGCCATCGTTATCTGGTTTGTTGGGGTTGACGTCGTCTCGCTCGAGTAGTGTTTTCACCACTCCCTCATGCCCACTGTAAGCAGGCCACCAGAGTGGTGTTCTGCCGCTGTTATCTGGTTTGTTGGGGTCGACGCCGTCTCGCTCGAGTAGTATTTTCACCACTCCCCCATGCCCAACGCAAGCAGCCCACCAGAGTGGGGTTCGGCCGTCGTTACCTGGTTTGTCAGGGTTGATGTCGTCTCGCTCCAGTAGCATTTTCACCACTCCCTCATGCCCATTCCTAGCAGCCCACGCGAGAGATGTGTTACCCCGAGAATCTATTTGGTTGATATCACAGCCTTCCATCTGTACTAGAGCAGCTACAATCTCAACAATCCCGAAAAAGGATGCACAATGTAAACCAGTGAACCCGGAAAATCCATCCGCATAAACCCTCCGCATACTCTGTGCTCTCATGAGGATTCTAGTGGATGTGTGGCAGCTGTAATCGTCAAATAGCTTTAGCGCAAGCAATTTCGCACAATCTGAAAGGTCCCTTTTTGCATGAACTCCCCAATACACAGAGGAATATTCGAGAAATGATGCGTCCTGGAGCTCGGAAGGAGTAGAGGAAACGGCCTTGATTTGGTGGAAATTTAGGTAAGTTAAGCAGGTCTCCGCAATCATCGAGTGAGCTGTACCGAAAATGTCGGGATGTGCCCGGAGATGTTCTTGAAGGGTAAAGTGGATTAAGCGGACTGCGCAAGACTCCTTTTCTACTACAGCAAGTCCTTGGCAACAGGTTAGCAATGTATTTATTGAAGGGACATTGTCGGTATTGAGATTCGACGACCCTATTTCAACTGCTAGGGCGTGGCACAGTTCACTGGCCTTCAAGGGCCGCTCCGCATGAGATATCCACATCAAAGCGGCCATTCCAAGTCTGGCCTTCTCTCCCCCCTGTCCCTTTATCCTACTCAGCGTTGCACCATAAGCATCACCTAACCCCACGCCATCTGTCATTACGTTGAGCTTTTGCCGCCTTCGATGGATTGTGGTTTCCTCTAGGATGGCATCGATATTAAGCGAGACCAGCAGGAATCTAAATGTGAATTTGTTAGTGAATGCTTGAGGTAGCTTCAGTAGTGTCGCTGTTTCTACATACATTTCGGAAACGTCTTCAGGAATTTTCTTCAGGATATCTGCCTCCAGACTACTATCCATCGCATCCGGAGTTGTATCATCTTGCAGCCTGGAATGAAGATATCTAATAATATCATCCCTCTTGGTGCTTATAGGTAGACTCGTCACTCTTCCAGAAAGATGTCTTCCAATCTCGGGTCGGATGTGTGGTCTTCCAGTCACGAATATTCTAGTGCCTGGAGACTTTTTGAGAATTTGGCCGAGCGAATTAAGGAGCTTGACTCGATCTTCTGGCACACATTCGTCGAGAGCGTCAATACATATGAACGTGCGTCTTTTGGAAGAGGTAGTCTGTAGCATTTTCACAATATCCGAAAGCCGAGGTCCTCGTCCCCCAAGGGCATTTTTTTGTTTTTGGAATGCTTGTGATATCTCCTCCGGGATCTCTTCTAGTCCGCCAACCACCTGCTTTAGCAGGGCGCCCATCATGCTCGTGGCGGACTGGTCCTTTTGGTCGGCAAAGTCAAAATAAAAACCTGCGACGGTAGCATTTTGTCCAGCCCGATCACACAAGCTGTCTATCACTAGCGAGCTAGCATGGCGGCTGGTCAGCGCTTGCTCTTTTCTTCTATTCTGCGAGGCTCCTCTTTGTTACCTAATGTATGTTTTGCCAACCCCAGGACCTCCATAGCAAAACAAAACCGCGTTATTGAATTCATTTCCATTCCCCGCGTGCCACCTTCTAAACTCCTCGGTTTGTAACAGCCATTCCCCTATATCTTCGACTCGACGATCTTGGATGTCTTGATGCCGTGACTTTGGATCTAGTGGGGATAGCCAGGCTAGGATATTCAATCGATCATCGGCAACAGTAAAATTATTCGACACAACAGTGTTAAAAGAGTTGATATTATGGCTAGAGTATTGTGACATTTCGACTTTTCGCAGGTTAGGATATTGTGGATGATGGATGATGGGGTGGGTGGGCATCTGGAATTCTTGGGGTCTGGAGAAAAGAGGGGTTACTTGTGCAACCTCGCCTGTTCCTCAGGCTAGTCCAATCAACCCCCGTCCTAGATATGTTCCGACAGCTTCCCGACTGTGCCAACCGTACCAGGAGCTAGAATTGCCACACTTGTTTTAGTGCTACCGTTCCGCTCATGTGGTAATGTATGCTGCAAATCTTGCGCTCCAGTGCCCGGGTGCCCTGGAGTGCCTGTAGTTGAAACCTAATAATACAGTAACTATGCAGGACGAGGACGACCGCACATCACACCTCAATGGATAAACAGAAAAACCCAAGTTACATATCCCCTTAAAGAAATATAGGACAGCTCTTCCTGAGGTTGATACAGGTGGGGAGGCGCTCTCATGGAGGGGTTCTGAGAAGGTAGGAACAATCCCTTTTTCCAATACGTTGCGACCGCCAAATACAGTACCCGTGCAGCATAGAGGGGTGCCGTGTTGTTGTAGGTTGCTACGTTTCTGATAAGAGCCCATCTTTCTACTTGAGTAATGATTTGGGCATAAATTTGTTAAAAGCGTTCAGCTATCCTACGTGGGAATTCGGGGGTGTTGTTGGCAAATAAAATTCTATCCGAGCTGTGGTTAATAATGCACTATCCAAGATTTGACTTATCGCTAAAAATAACTAAGATAATGGGTCTCCTCTGTGCAATTCTGGGAGAAATGATGGTAAGCACTAGAAGCTTAGAAAACTGTGCCTCAAATGATGAGTAGAAGTAATAGTTAGAGTCGTGAGGAAAGAAACATAACCCAGCTTTGGCCGGTCCATGTACACAGTGAGGCAGAGTTAAGATTTTGCAGCTTTATTGTATGGTATCGGTTGTTTATAATAGGGTAACTTAAAAGTACGGGTGCAAAAGTACTCGTCCGGCAAAGCAACGGCAACCCCACTACCACTACAAATTTACTACCTATTCAACCACAACTGCTTAGAATAAACTGAAAATATGTGTAGACATCCAATAAATATAAGGAAAGCTATATATAAAATTATAAAGCAAAAAAATCAATACTTTGTATACCATCCCCTTGCATCTAAGACAGCAGCCACTCTATTAGGCAGAGACTCCCACAACTTTTCCAGAAATTCACCTTCAATATCCTGAGCCCAAACCTGATTGAGGGCTTCTGCTAGATGTTTTCTAACAGTATCTGGACCCCCCTTGGTCTTGTGAATGTTGGGAAAGCACTGGTGCAGCTTTTCCTTCACCCTCTTCCAACAGTGCTCAATAGGATTGAAGTCTGGGGAATTGGGTGGCCATTCCATAACCTGTATGCTGTTTTCTGCAAACCAAGGCATAGTATCTCTTGCAGTATGTATCTTTGCACCATCCTGCGGAAAGATAGGATCCCCAACTGTGTCATTCACCTCCTGCCAGACATCAACTATGTAACTGTGCTACGGGGTAGAGACAGTCTTTCGTGAGGGTAACAGTACTTGACTCATACACCAAATCGGTGGTGTCTTAAGCGAGGTGAAGTACCCGAAATCTCGAAGGGTTGTAAGAAGACTTCTTACTATATCGCAACTACTAGAAGTATCGTGATGGTAACTCAGTACCAAAGACTTAAAGATTCTCGAAGCGAACTGGAGAAGTAAATGTTCAACCAAGTATATTGAAAACTCTGTCTGTCGAAGTCTGCCCTCTCTAAGCTCGGATAAAGGCAGGCCTTAAATACACGAGTTTGGCTGTTCAAAGCCTGGTGAACATAACAAAATAATTAGACACCCTAGTGGTGGCCTAATCGTAAAAGCACAAACTCCTTAAGTATCAAACGATACTTAAAACAAATCATAAAACAAATCCAGTATCAAACAATACTTAAAACAAAACATAAAACGTCTCAAGTATCAAACGATACTCAAAACAAAACATAAAACATCTCCGGTAACCCTTACCGGTTACAAACTAAGCCATCCTCCAAAACCCTAATATATACAAATCTATCCACACTCTTCTCAAATATGGGAATCAGAGGAACCTTGTTTCTACCCCAAATACAAGCCCAAACCATCAGCTTTATTCCTGCCCCCTTGGTGACCCCATGAATACAGTCTTTGTGCCATTTTTCTCCAGCTGTTCTGAACACTCAAATACCCTTAAGATCTTTGGACTTTTCAACCATGCATTCATCACTAAAGATGACCCCTTCAATGTCCTCCTTTGTCCAATTCTTATACTTCATAGCCCAAGCCAATCTTTTAACAGCATGCTCATCCTTTAGGAGAGCTCTTTTCCTAGCCCTCCACCTCTTAATGTTGACTGAGGCCAAAACTCTCTTCAAGTTGACTGTATCAAGGGAGGCATGAGGAGCAACATCATTGCGCAATTCTGATAAAGTCTGGTGGCGTGCCTTCTTAGACTCTCTAACTAGGCGGCGACGAGTTCTGGTAGTGATAATTTTGGGTCTTCCAGGTTTTGGGAGGGTGTTTGGATCACCCATCTTTTGGAAGCGATTATGGAAAGTTTGAACTGTACTCTTAGGACGATGTAAGAGCTCTCCAATTTCTGAAAAAGAGATTTCTTTTTTTTGCTGAGCAACAATTTGCCCTTTCTCAAACTCAGTGAGGTAGCCTGCCTTCTGGGGAGGCATTGTGGGTGAGGGGTGGTTGATCGGAGAGGTGGGGTTTTTTGAGGTGTCGCTTGGTAACCACCGATCGGACGGATACTTTTGCCCTAGTACTTTACCACACTCTAAAAGAGAAATGTGCAAGGTCATTGAAGTTCCCTAATCCGGGGTGGGAGTAGGAGAGCCACCACAGGCTGGGTACTTAGTGGGGCTTGGGGGGGAGGGGAAGAGCAAGATCAGGTGAGTGGCGGGCGGATGTAAGATCGTGTTTTCTGCTACTGGTATGCCAAGTACCCAGAGCTAGAGGAAGTCATCGGATGTTACTCGGTAGAACTTATAGTCCATTGTTCGTATATGGCTTCTCTCTCCTCACAGATACTTTTTCATTTCTCAGTGTCTTCTAAAGCCCGATACCAGTTTGGACAAACGGTGTACTCTTTTATTGTTCTTTTTGCTCTCCCCCTCTTGTTTCTTTGATGTTACTTGTTTTTTTCCGTAATTTCTTGAGTGATACTGGTGGTAACGGCTTGACTAAAATACTTCACTTTATAGTTGGAATACATCTCTCTTATTATTCAATAGCACAAAATTTCTCTCAATCAAATGATCTTCACTGTTAGCTGTTATTACCTCACTGTTGAAACAATGGCTGATTACTTAATCAATGAGTAAGTTGACATGACATAATATTATACATCACGATACATATAGAAACACTGTTGTCGATACTAACACATGAAAGGCAACTTTGGATCTCAACTGAGATATGAGAGGAGTGGGGAATGGGAAGTGTTCATATGGGTGTGATTAAGGAGTAGGGAGATCAGAGGCCCTAATTTCGACTTGTTATATATACGAACTCTGGGTTTGTAGGTGAAGGTAGCTTTTATGAAGGGAATTTGGATCCTGCTCCTACACAGCACTACTCTCTGGAATCATAGGTTGTGGAGGCGATGTTTGTCTGAGGGGCGCATGGAGGTTGGTTCTATTGGTAATTTTTCCCCTTCCTTCTCCAATATTATGATATGGGAATCTGGGAATCGGATTTTGTTTCGGGGCTAAGTGGTTTTGTGTCACATTGCCTTTTCCAGGGTGGATGGGTGTGGAAAGTATGGATGGCCTTCCGTATTCGGCTGGGGGACATGACATAGAAACATAATCTGCATTCAACTATCCCCAGAAGGAACAAGTGATTTCGGGGATTTTCAATCAGTGTTCTCAGTCGTCCAATCCGTCCGTCTTCGGAGTAGGAAGGGACGGACTACGGCTCATAGTCAGTCTTTTTTGGGATGCTAGGACGGACTACGCCCGGGAAGGTTAGGACCGAACGGACTATAGGGGACTGTAGTCCAGCACTTGGACCTCCGGTACTAGCCGAAGTTGAAATAACGCACCTCCGAACCAATCATATAGCCTCATGAGACATCATTCGTGCCGTCCCCGACCGTCCCCGACCGTCCTCAACCGTCCCCGGCCGTCCTCACCTGTCCCCGGGCGTCCCCGGCCGTCCATCCCCCTGCCCTGCACTAACATGTCTCACCCTGTAGGGCCCGCCGTCCTGCCTAAAGACGGCGGTCCTGCCCTTAAAGCGCCCCGGACGGACTACTCGAGTACAGCTAGCCGTCCCGTCCCGTCTGGGGCTCTTGGCAGTCCCCCCGGACGGCTGAGAACGCTGTTTTCAATTGCTTTTTGCTAGTTGCCAGGTGTACTTGAGCCCTATGTCCTTTTCTATATCTATATCTAAATAACCCTCAGCTCTGTAATGCAGATGGGTAGGAGGGTGAGGGGGAATGGGGAAATGGGGAAAAAAGGGGAATTGCGGAAATATTGAAGAGGCATGCAATGTGCAAAGAGGAGATAAAATGTGAAAAAAGGAAAGAGATTGAATATGAAAACAGCTTTGGGCCATACTAGCTTATCTCAATACTATAGAAATAACCTCCACCAATGCTGAATTGCCAGTAGAGGAAAATCTTTGCTGAGGCTTGGACCAGTATTTCTTGTAGCTGAAAAAAGGTATTTAAGATGAGGTTCTGGTGTAATAGATTACAGGAGTAAGAAAATAACAGGAATCAGCGCGAGGTGGGGACTTGAACCGCGGGGGGGGCCAGGCGGGTGAGGATAGGGAGACAGTACTCGCAATTTCCTGACGTTTGTAAAAACGACTGCTATTGCATATGGGCAAAACCTTGAGGCTCCGGGAAATTTTTCGCTCATATGCAATAGCAGTCGTTTTTACAAATGTCAGGAAATTGCGAGTAGTGGGGATGGACGTGATGTGGAGGAGCTATGGGGATGCGTACGGGGATGGCGCACAGGTTATCCGCAATTGAAGGCGGTGAGGGGGTGGTAGCTCCTCACTCTTACGACAGGCTGTGGACGGCAGATTCTGGAGGTTGGAGTAGTGCTATCGCTCTCAGCTGCCCATACTTAGTCTGATCGAGTGGTGTTGGCTCCTCGTGCGAGTCATATTTTCACGACTCCTTCATGCTCCTTAGAAACAGCCGGATCGAGCGGCGTTTGGCCGCCGTTGTGTAGCTTGCCTGGGTTAACGTCATCTCGTCCTAGCAGTATTTTCAATGCTCTCTCGTGCCCATTTAAAGGAACTGACCGGAGTAGTGTTTGGCCGTTGTTGTTGGGTTGGTCAGGGTTGACAGCCCCCCGCCTGAGAAGCATCTTCACAACTAGGGCATCCTCCTCCGACATAACAGCTTCCGGGTGCACATAAAAAATACATACGGTTTCAATCAAGGGAAGATGGGGGTGCGAAAGGGAGATAGCGGGGTATTTGTCCAGGCATCGAGTAGAGAGCTGGGAGGAGAGAACCGCAATTGAGGCTTTGTTATATATAGTATCATACAAGATTGACTCCTCATGAGTGAGAGGGGATAGTTTTTGTAAATCCAATTTCGATCTTTGCAAGTAATTTATCACCGGTACGCTCCAAGATTGCATGATGTGGCCGATACGGGTAGATATCGAAGACCAGACAGGGGGTTGGTTCCATTGAAATGTTCTTTTTTTTTTTGAGGCTGTAATGGCCTGGAAATAAGTTTCTCAGTTCCAGATTAAGGGTGTTTTTATGATAGCATAATCACGCTCGGGGTTCAGTTGGCTGGCAGATCCCAAATTTTCCCGGTGAGAGAACCAATCCTCATCGCAGCCCCTCTAACAGATGTTGCAACAAGCAAACATTACAGCTAAGGTATCATAGCTATTTCTTAGTCTGCGAAACCCCTATCTCCAAGCCCGCCTATTGCAATAATGTAGTAAACACTGGTGTCACAGAGATAGCGATCTCTGAATTTGCCTTGTGAAATCCCTCCAAAACGAATATACAACCAAAAGGTAGAAAAGTAAATATGATGGTTATCTCGAGGCTTGTATTATCTTGAATAGGAGAGAATTGCCTCAGGATGTATTTTTGTGGGGACGGGAGAGGACGCCAGCAAAATAAAACGACGCGTTACTTAGAGAGGTAACTCAGACGTCCTGAGACAATTCTCTCTTATTCAAGATAATACGGTAGTAACTTTTGTTGAGACTATAGAGAGATGGTGGTGGACTCTTTGGGCCAGCCCACCATGATACCGTATTTGTTTGGCTTTCGCAATGGTGACCTGTATAAAAAGGTACCTGATTTTAAAATGGCGAATTTCAAATGATCGCAGTTGACCCAATCTTATACTATTTGCTTCAATATTTAAATTGGCCGTTTAGGATTGGCATAATTAAGATTTCACCACGAATTTAACTATTTGCATAACGGATGGTGGAGTTCTCGGGCTCCGAAAAAAGCGCATGTTTGGTGTAAAACAGGCTACCAACGATAACATTTGTCCAGGTGCTGTATCTAACTTAAATAGTGGACGACTATCAGGAGACCAGTGCACCGTGCTGTATTGTACTTGTAGGCTATACTATCTTACACTCATTCGTGCCATAGGCACCCTGGGTCTTTTTTCTTTCGTCTCTTTTTTGTTTTGCGCATAAGTTATTCTACTCCAGAATCTGCGTAAGACTTTCGGGAAAAATCCCCCTCTCATGCCCATCGTCCAATCCTCTTACCTATAGGTGTGCCATATATATACAATACCCAGCTGCTAACCCCCACAATGACAAATCTCAAAACTCGAGTAGAAGAATGAAAGAAAGAGGCCCCAAACATACGGGATCCCCTCCCGCTCCACCCTCCTGTTGGAGACTAACCACTTTAGGCTGCTCACCATATATTTTCCATTCCCACTGGATGGGAAACGCGACTACGATAAGCCATACACTATTAGCTTCTTACCATCTGACACCCCGACCCTGTATACCTGTTGCGACATCATCAAACACCGATCCACCGACAATGAAACACAAACATCAGCAAGAGCCGAACATCCACTCTCACCCTCGGTGACCGACACTACCCGAGGCAGGTGGTATAACACTACCCTCGGCCACGATAATTCTACCTCGGATATGAACCGGCAAACCGCAAAAGAAGGATGACCTTGGAACTGAAAGTGGGAGCGGAATCTGGCACGTTCAGGAAGTGTGCTGGGAAGAAGGTTTTCACTTGATGAGGATATAAGACAGCCTGTCCTTCCCTTTGTTTGTTGGTTATTAGTTTACCATCGCATTTTTGCTCACAGTTCTACGGTCATCTCTTGTCTTGTCAAAGTCATTCGTTATTGTGTACGATCTCTTTATTCTTTTGTTGTTCTCTTATATCTTTTTGTCTATCACCGTTATTCGTATCAATAAAAGCGTTCGTACCGTTCGGAAACTAAGGACTAGATCCACTGCACCCTACCGCCCATTAGTTGTTGAAAAAACTCCCTCCTAAAAGGGGAGAAAGAAAAAAAACTCTCAATCCGACTCGAAAAAACCTATGTATCATAGTCTGGACATTCCATTGATCGTGCGCGCCTCGTTCTTATCACCAAGTATTCGTGCGGTAGGATGATGAGTTTGTGGGTGCTCATGAGTCTCCGAAACTTTCAGCAGGGAGGAGAGATCGAGGGGGGGGTTACTCCGCAGATAGGTATCAATGTTATCGTCGCTAGGGGGCAGGAACGGGATAGTAAATCTTGATTCTAGCTCATTTCAGTATCGCGTAATTTGCGAATAAACTCTCCGAGTTAATAAGGCTTGCCATATGTGTAACGACATGCTAGTGAACTGCAGAGGATTTCTAGCACGGGCTTCAAGCGCAATCAGCACGGTTGACACCCGCCCAGTCAACGAGTTGCGAGTTGTGCACTACTGATTGCCCAACATGCTACCGGAAGCTGGAACCAAGAAGTGGCGGGCGGACTCAAAGGCACGGTGCTCGCTGGCAGCTCCCGGAGGCGGGAGCGAGTCATCAGATGTCACTCGTTGCCACTAGCGCCGACAGGTGTTTGCACTGCGTACCGGTAATACCATATATACACTAACGCCGTTCTCCGCGCCAGCACATAAAGAACCGACGTTGGGTCTCAACTGAAGTGTGAGAGGGGGGTGTACGGGGAGTGTTCATACAGGTAGTGGAGAGTAGGGATGGTGGGAAGCCGCGATTTAGGGGGGTTCTTTTTAAGTGCTGTGCAAATTGGCTCCTCGTTTGTACTGTAGGTGGGAATGGTTCTTCTGAAGTTGGTTTGGATCTCTCAGTATTGCTCTCAGAGGTCATGGGTGATGTGGGTAATGTATATCTAGTCCCATGAATGCGGTTTTTTGGTGCCGTTGGGAGCTCTTTTTTTTTGCTTCGGGATTGTAGGGTGAGAATTGTAGGATAGGTATTTTTTTTTTCGGGGTTAAGGGGGTTAGTGATATCGTACGTTGGTTTTCCCGGGGTGGAGAGGGTGGGGAGTGCTCGTAGTTTTCCAGATTTGGCTTCGGGTGGCAGGGGGCAGTGGGATGGAAGCATGATCTTCGTTGAACAATCATGTCTTTTGTAGAAACCGATCACCGTCACACCATTTCTAACTTCTAACTTTCCATCACTTCTCAGGCGTCGATAGGAATACTTGAACTCTATATTTTTCTTTATCTCTATCAGAATAACTCTCCCGTCTATTATTGAGATGAGAGGGGGAAGCGGAAGAAGGGGAAATGTGGGGGGATTAAAGAAGTGATCGATGTGCAAAGGGGATATGCAACCAGAAAAACAAAAAGGAAAAGAGAGCAGAGACGATGGAAATTTTGAGCTATATTGGCTTATCTTGATACAATAGAAATATCCCCTACGAACGCCAAACTCTAGACTATGAATAGAAATTGATAAATGGCGACTTGGCTGAATATGAAAGTCGAGGGAGAGGCTGGGGCGGGTATTTCCCGCGACTGAAAGGGAAATATTAAAGATGAGGTTCTTTCGTGGGCTTATTCCGGGAGCAAGGGAAAGATCGGAATTAGCGCAGGGTGGGGATTTGAGCGGGGGGAGGAGGTCAAGGAGATGAGAGGGAGGTAGTGATGGTGATGGGCGTCCTGTGGAGCTGTTGTAGAGATGTTGCTGTGCATACGGGGATGACACACAGCTTATGAGAATCAGAAGGCGGTGAGGGGGCAATTGCTCCTCGGACTTATGACATGCTGAGGGCGGCAGATTCTGGAGGGTGGAGTAGAGCACCACTCCATTGTGCCCATTTTGAATAGCTCAAAATAGTGGCGTTTCGCCGTGTATATCTGGTTTGTCGGGGGTGACGTCGTCCCGGGCCAGTAGCATTTTCACGACTCCCTCGTATCCTCTCCGAGAAGCCCACCAGAGTGGTGTTCGTCCATTAATATTTGGTTTGTCGGGGTTGACGTCGTCTCGTGCGAGTAGAATCCTCACCACTCCCTCGCACCCCTCGGAGGCGGCAGTCCAGAATGGTGTTCGGCCCTTATTATCTTGTCGGTCTGGACTGACATCGTTTCGTGTGAGTAGCATTTTCACCACTCCCTCGTGCCCGTCGGAGGCGGCGATCCAGAGTGGTGTTTGGCCGTGGTTATCTTGTCCGTCGGGGTTGATACCGTCTCGTGCGAGTAGTATTTTCACTACTGCCTCGTGCCCCAGGGAGGCGGCGATCCAGAGTGGTGTTTGGCCGTCGTTATCTGGTCTGTCGGGGTTGACGTCGTCTCGTCCGAGTAGTAATTTCACCACCCCCTCGTGCCCATAGCAAGCAGCCCACCAGAGTGGTGTTTGGCCGTCGTTATCTGGTCTGTCGGGGTTGACATCGTCTCGTCCGAGTAGTAGTATTTTCACCACTCCCTCGTTCCCCTCCGAGGCGGCGATCCAGAGTGGTGTTTGGCCGTCTTTATCTTGTCTGTCGGGGTTGATACCGTCTCGTGCGAGTAGTATTTTCACCACTCCCTCGTGCCCCTCGGAGGCGGCGATCCAGAGTGGTGTTTGGCCGTCATCATCTTGTCTGTCGGGGTTGACGTCGTTTCGTCCGAGTAGTAATTTCACCACTCCCTCGTGCCCATAGCAAGCAGCCCACCAGAGTGGTGTTTGGCCGTCGTTATCTGGTCTGTCGGGGTTGACATCGTCTCGTCCGAGTAGTAATTTCACCACTCCCTCGTGCCCATAGCAAGCAGCCCACCAGAGTGGTGTTTGGCCGTCGTTATCTTGTCTGTCGGGGTTGATACCGTCTCGTGCGAGTAGTAATTTCACCACTCCCTCGTGCCCCAGGGAGGCGGCGATCCAGAGTGGTGTTTGGCCGTCGTTATCTGGTTCGTCGGGGTTGATACCGTCTCGTCCGAGTAGTATTTTCACCACTCCCTCGTGCCCCTGGGAGGCGGCGATCCAGAGTGGTGTTTGGCCGTTGTTATCTGGTTTGTCGGGGTTGACGTCGTCTCGTCCGAGTAGTAATTTCGCCACTCCCTCGTGCCCATAGCAAGCAGCCCACCAGAGTGGTGTTTGGCCGTCGTTATCTGGTTTGTCGGGGTTCACATCGTCTCGTCCGAGTAGTATTTTTACCACTCCCTCGTGCCCCTCGGAGGCGGCGATCCAAAGTGGTATTCGGCCGTTGTTATCTGGTTTGTCAGGATTGACGTCGTCTCGCTCGAGTAGTATTTTCACCACTCCCTCGTACCCACGGTAAGCAGCCCACCGGAGTGGTGTTCGGCCGTTGTTATCTGGTTTGTCGGGGTTGACGTCGTCTCGTCCAAGAAGTATTTTCACCACTCCCTCGTGCCCATTCCTAGCAGCCCACATGAGAGGTGTGTTACCCTGAGAATCCATTTGGTTGATATCACAACCTTCCATTTGTATTAGAACAGCTACAATCTCACCAATCCCGAAGAAGGATGCACAATGCAGACCACTGAACCCGGAAAATCTACCTAGATAGATACCCCGTATATTCTGTGTTCTCATGAGGATTTTAGTGGATGGGTGGTGGTTGTAATCGTCAAACAGCTTTAGTACAAGCTGTTTTGCACAATCTGAAAGGTCCCTTTTTGTGTGAACTCCCCAATACAAAGAGGAATATTCGAGAAACGGTGTGTCTTGGAGGTCAGGGGAGGGAGTAGTGGAAGCGGCCTTTATTTGGTGGGAATTCAGGTAAGCCAAGCAGGTTTCCGCGATTGTCGAGTCAGCTGAACCGAAAAGGTCGGGATGAGCCCGCAGGTATTCTTGAAGGGTAAAATGGATTAACCGGACCGTGGAAGCCTCCTTTTCTACCACAACAAGTCCTTGGCAACAGGCTAGTAATGTATTTGTTGAAGGGACATTGTCAGTCTTGAGATTCGGCGACCCTATTTCAACTGCTAAGGCGTGGCACAGTTCACTGGCCTTCAGGGGCCGCTCCGCATGAGATATCCACATCAAAGCGGCCATTCCAAGCCTCGCCTTCTCCCCCCCTTGTGTCTTTATCCTACTCAGCGTTGCACCATAAGCATCCCCTAACCCCACGCCATCTGTCATTACGCTGAGCTTTTGCCGCCTGCGATGGATTGTGGTTTCCTCTAGGATGGCGTCGATATTAAGCGAAACCAGCAAGAATCTAGATGTGAATTTGTTAGCGAATTCTTGAGGTAGCTTCAGTAGTGTCACTGTTTCTACATACATTTCGGAAACGTCTTCAGGAATTTTCTTCAGAATATCTGCCTCCAGACTACTATCCATCGCATCCGGAGTTGTATCATCTTGCAGCCTGGAATGAAGATATCTAATAATATCATCTCTCTTGGTGCTTATAGATAGACTCGTCACTCTTCCGGAAAGATGCCTTCCGATCTCGGGTCGGATGTGTGGTCTTCCAGTCACGAATATTCTAGTGCCTGGAGACTTTTGGAGAATTTGGCCTAGTGAATTGAGGAGCTTGACTCGATGTTCTGGCACACATTCGTCTAGGGCATCAATACATATGAACGTGCGCCTTTTGGAACAGGTAGTCTGTAGCATTTTCACAATATCCGAAAGCCGAGGTCCTCGTCCCCCAAGGGCTGTTTTTTGTTTTTGGTATGCTTGCGATATCTCCTCCGGGATCTCTGCTAGTCCGCCAACCACCTGCTTGAGCACAGCGCCCATCGTGCTCGTGGCGGACTGGTCCTTTTGGTCGGCAAAGTCAAAATAAAAACCCGCGACGGTAGCATTTTGTTCTCCGGCCTGATCACACAAGCTGTCTATCGCTAGCGAGCTAGCATGGCGGCTGGTCAGCGCTTTCCCTTTCTTCTATTCCATGAGGCTCGTCTTTGTTACCTAATATATGTTTTGCCGACCCCAGGACCTCCATAGCAAAACAAAACCTCGTTATTGAACTCATCTCCACTCGCCGCGTGCCACCTTCTAAATTCCTCAGTTTGTAACAGCCATTCTCCTATATCCTCGACTCGACGATCTTGGATGTCTTGATGCCGCGACTTTGGATCTAGTGGGGATAACCAGGCTAGGATATTAGATCGATCATCGGCAACGGTAATATTATTCGACACGTTAACGGTATTAAAAGAGTTGATATTATGGCTAGAGTATTGCGACATTTTCTCTTTTTCGCAGGTTAGGATATTGTGGATGATGGACGATAGAGTCAGGCGGTGGTAACTGGAATTCTCAAGGCATGAAGAAAAGTGGGGTCATTTGTGTAACCTCACCGCTCCCTCAGGACTGTCCGATCAATCCCCCCGGATCTATGCTATCTTCTTGCCTGTGCCTACCGCTCTGGGAGCCGCAAATGCCACACTTATTTAAGTGCGATCTGTATCCTCTTCCGCTTATGTGGTAAGTTAATGCATGCTACAAATCTTGCACTCCAGTGCACGGGTGCCAAAAGACAGCGCCTGCGGTTGAATCCCTTATTTAGTATACAATGTAGGACAATGGCTCGAGTACTCGTAACTGCCTGATGTGCGAGAACCACTGCTATTGCATATGGGCAAAATAATTCCTGGAGCATCAAGAGTTTGCCCATATGCAATAGCAGCCGTTTCTACAGACGTTAGGCAACTACGAGTTCCATCGCACATCAAGCCTCGGCGGACCAGCTGAGAAACATCACTTAAGCCACACACACCTAACCTCAAAGAATCGCAATGGCTCTTTCCGAAGTTGATGCAGGCCGAGTTCTGGGAAGATAAGGACAAGCCCTTTTGCTCTTCGTTGCGACCTCCAAATACTACCTGTCCAGCATGGAGGAGTGTGGGGTTGCTTCACCGTATAATTTAATCCGGTAAAAGTCGGGTTGACTCTAGTGCAGATTTTCTTGAATCTGCCCAACCACTGCCTACATGTTTAAGCTGTGACGAATTGGCATTCTTCGCGCACTGTTGGCTCGGCTGCCTTGGTGTCGCTTTAGTCGCTTTAGCCTCAATTCGACTTTTGCTGGATTATACGGTTGCTTGCTGCATTTCTCATCTTTATATCGTACTCGAAAAATGATCAGCATAAATTTGTTGAAACTGTCGGGCTACCCTAAGTAGGAATTCGGGGGCGGTTGGAAAATAGAACTCTATCCGAGCCTAAGTTAATAATCAACTATTTACTCGTACTGTAAGATTTAACTTACCCCTAAAAATTACTAGCCCAGATAATAAATCTCCTATGAATTATGAACAACTCTGGGAGAAATCACAGGATGGACTATATACAAGCTTAGTGAACTGTGTCTCAAAACATAGATAAAACCGGTAATATAGTTGATGGCGTCGTGGGGAAAAAATATATAACCCGGATTCAGTCGGTCTCTACATACTGGGTCCCCTGGAGGGTTCGGAACACTGCACGATAGACGAGGGGAATTCAAGTGGAGCTTAGGCACTTTGTAAGTTTCACCACTCGCATCGTTCGTTCACTCCCAACGTCTCTACACTAAAACTAAACCAACGATAGAGACAGGTGCATAAGTAAAACCTAAGTGCTATATCCTGATCCTTCCATGGACCACGCCTGTCTCTGTATTTCTCCACATGCCCTAATTCCTCTGTAGACTCCCGCGATAGCAAAGGAAAGACATGTTGATATATTCTATTGCTTAACAATCTCCTGCGCCCGAACAACCCGCATATCTCCTGAATGATCTTTCACACCCCCGCAATAAAGCCATGCACGTCCGTCTAACGTTTATACCGGCATGGAGAGGAGAGTAGAGAAGGTGAGAAGCCGCGATTTAGGCCTTTTAAGCACTCTACAAGTTCACCCCTTCTTTGCAGACGAGAATAGTTTTTCTGGGTCTGATTTGGATCCTGCTCCCCTTTGGTATTACTCTTTAGAATTGTGCGTGATAGGGGTGATATATTTCTAAGGCGGAGCATGGGGCTTGGTTCCGTTGGGGCTTTTGCTTTCCCTTTCGAGGTTGTGATTAATAAAAATACACTATGTTCGGTAGAGAGTCTTGTGGCCCTTGTTATTTCTGTGCTGCCAGCAGCGTCCTATATATACACAAAACTCTCCTACAGGAAAACCTCTTCTTCGCCATCATTCAAGTCCGTTCTTCCATCGCCGTCTCTTTCTTTCCAAATTACACCCTCAGCCTTCCTAATTTCATTGTTCAATCCCTTCATCCGTTTCAACTACTTACAGAGTTTTTCTAGTCTCTCCTTCCCAAATTTTCCTGATACCTTCGTCCGTTTCGCTATCATCAAAGTGTGACACTCGTTCATTCCATTTTCTAGCTAACGCTAGTTCCAAACCTCCATACCCCGGTGCGATTCCTGAATATTCTCAAAAGATTTCCGATGCACCTAATCATTCGCCCATACACGCCGTTGCTTCAACTTCCATATTTCCCAACAATCTCCAACTGAAAACTCTCATCCAAACATCCGGTGTAGTATCAGTGTCGTAGATATGGAACCTTAGTGAATATTTTAACAGTGATGTGGGAGTCGAGGAATGAGGTTTTTTTATCGGAGTAAGGAGGCTACCGTAGGTTGGTCCTTCTTGGGTGGGCGAGGGTGGAGAGTGTGTGGTCTTTGGTATTTAGCTACAGGCTCGCCACTAGAGGGTAGTGGGGTGTAGGTGCAGTCTTCCTTGAACCATGTCCTCAGTAGAAAAGAAAATCTCCACGATGGCATAGTTAGCTTCGAAATTTCCACCTAACTTATGTTCATGGGGCGTTTTCAAAAGTACTTGGCGATTTTATCTTTTTCTACATTTATGTTTGGATAACCCCCAGGTCTACATATTGGATGGGGAGGAGGGGAAGGGGAAATTAAACCGAAAATCGATCTGCAGAGAGGATATAGAGTACAGCTAGGAAAAACGGAAAAGAGTAAATATAATGGATATTTTGAGCCATACTGGTCTATCCTTATAAAATAAAAATACCTCCTACCCACGCCAAACTCTAGAGTATGAATAGAAATTGATAACTGCTGACTTGATTGTGTAAAAAAAAAAGTGTGTGCGAAGGCTAGGACGGGTATTTCCTGCTACCGGAAGAGATATATTGTAGACGAAGTTCTGTGATGGCTTATTTCGGGAGTAAGGGAAAAATGAGAATCAGCGCAATGTGGGGACCTGAGTTGGGGGAGGAGGCTAGGAGGGAATGAGGGAGAGGCAGCAGCGGTGATGGGCGTGCTGTGGAGCTATTGCGGTGCATGCGGGGGAGGTAGGGGTTTTCAACATTTGAAGGCGGTGAGGGGAACAATGGCCCTCGCTCTTATGCCAGGCTGGGGGCGGCAGCTGCTGGATGTTGGAGTAGCGCTATCACTCCCGGTGCCCTTCCTAAGTGGCCCGATGGAGTGGTGTTTTGCCATCCCTATCCAACCTGTTGTGGTTAACGTCGTTCCGTCCTAGCAATGCTCTCACCAACCCCTCTTCCCCATTCCAAACAGCACGATAGGGTCGCGTTCAGTCGTTGATAGTTGGCGGGTCGGGATTGACGTTGTGCCGTCGGAGCGGAATTTTCACCACTCTCTTGTGCGCAAGACCGACGGCACGGAAGAGTGGTGTTCGGCCGACCTTATCTGATTTGTCGGAGGTGAGGTCGTCTCGTGCGGGTATTGTATAGTAGTATTTTCATCACTCCCGGGTGTCCATCTTGGGAGCGGCCCGGAGTGGCGTCTGGCATTCGTTACCCGGCCCGCTGGGATTGACGCCGCCTCGACCGAGAAGTATCTTCGCCGTTGAGACATCCTCCTTCGACATAACAGCTTCCAAGTGTGTATAAAAGATGTATACCGTTTCGATCAACAAAAAATGAAGGTGCGAGGGAGGGGTGGAGGAGGAGTGTTTATCCAGCCATGGGGAGGAGAGCTGGGAGGCGGGAGCCGCGATTTAAACTTTTTTATTGGGAGGCTTTTTTCTTTTTGAGGCTGTGATGTGGGGGCCGGGGAATGGGGTATTTGTTTCGGGGTTAAGAGGGTTCTTGTTATTGATTTTTCCTTGGTGGGTAAAAGTGGGGGTGTGGGCTGTCTTCGGGATTCGGCTTCAGGTTTGCGGCTGTTACTATAGGGCATTAATAGGCTGTATGCATGATGTTCATTAAACTATGTCTTTGGTGGAAAAAAACACCAGAATGGCGCTTTAGTTATTGTGCGCAAGCAAAACTAACTGAGCACCTTGGCGAGTACTGCAAGCGCGCAATGCACTGCTGCCAACTCCGCACAGCAAACCCTCCCAAAAAATGATTTCCCTAAACCGATATCATAATATCATACATCATAATTTATTCCGTTTTTTATATTAAGGCCGGTGGATTGTATACTAAGTACTATTGCTGGTACGCCTTCAGACTTTTCATTAATTATTTTTGCTGTTTGATGTTAAGATATCATGGTTCGATGTATGGAGGAGCCGGTCGTCAAGGAAAAATTATTCGCCGTTCTTGGGTTAATTTTGTCAATGCACCAATGTTTGAACTTGAGCTGCTTTTCTCTATCTATATCTGAACAACCCTCACATCATTACCTCAGATGGAGCGGAGAGGGAAGTGAATAAAAGGTAGCCATACTCGTAGAAGAATTAAAGAAACATGGGATACAGTTGCACCCCGCTATAACCAACTACTTGTGAGGGAAACCTCACCATTACGAACAAATCCTGTGGGAATTCACACCCAGGCTCCCATAAAAATTGCCGCCACTATACGGAATTCCCAAAACCTCCCTATAATGCACAAAACATCCCCCACTTTTGGCTTCCGTTATAGCAGGGTGCCCCTGTATTAAATTTTGAAAAAGGGATTTTGGGGCAAGGAAACTGGTTAATTCTTGCTTGGTTAATACAGCAACGGGTTACAGGTTAGGTCTCACATCTCACTTAAGAGATTGTATGATATGATACTTGCATATGCTTAAAGTTCGGTTAGTTAAGCTACAAGATCCTGAATTTTCTAGTAAGGTAGGAGGGATATAACTGTGGCAACGATCTCCAGCGGCACGGGCAGCGAAACCCTCACCAAAGCCACCGGGAGTGGAACACATCTTGCGGCGAGCGGGACGCACATAATTGTTGGGCGCGTCGCTTCTGGAGTTAATTTTTAATGGCTTTCTCTGTACTTTTCTTTCCCAAATCTAGCTAGTTAACATTGTAGTCGGTTTCTTTGGCTTTGGAAAATTGACAGTAAATAATAGGGGTGTCATTGTCCAAATAACTGCCATTTTGCCTCTTCATATTATTTTCTCTACTATACCCCCCCTTTCGTTTTAAGTATTTTTATTTTTATTTTTATTTTTATTTTAGTTTAGTCGGTATATGCAACAGTCGCATGGGAGAGGTTTTTGGTGCTAGAACTATTATATATGGTTGGGTAAGGGAATTGAAGGTGAAACTGTCGTTGGCCCCTGGTATCTAACTTGAATGGTGGATCATTATCAGAAGATTAGTGCCAGTGTACCATGTTCTGCCTGTAGGTCATACCATCTCACAGTCGCTTGTACCATAGAAACTGAGAGCTTTTTATTTTTATGTTTCTCCAAATATTACCCTCCAGGATCTGCGTGCGAATTTGGGGGAAACTTCCCCCTCTCATGCCCATCGTGGCATCCTCTTCCTACCCATATGTGTGCCATATATATAATACGCGGACGGTAACCCCCACGGCCCCAACTCTCAAAACTCGGATAAAAGGAAGGAAGGAAGAAGCGTGAACTATATCGGATGCCCTCTTACCTAGAAGGCCATCCTAAAAGGGGAGGGGACAAAACACTGTCAATCCGACTCGAAAAAGCCTACATATCATAAGCGCAGACATTCCATCAATCGTGCGAGCATTGTTTGTATCACCAAGTATTCATACGGCAGGATGGTGCATTTGTGGGTGCTCACTTGTCTGCGAAATCTCTAGCTGGCGGGAGAGATCGAGGGGGGATAGTAAATTTTGACTCTGGCACATTACTGTGTCTCATAATTTTCAAATGAACTCTCGTAGTTGGCGAGGTTTGCCATATATACCGGAAACTGGAAAAAATGAGTCGTGGGTGGACTTAAGAGAAGGGTGCGTATTACCAAGTCCCAAGACGGGGGTTCATCATCAGATGTCACTCGTTGCAACTAGCGCCGACCTGTGTTTGCACCGCGGACTATATCGATAATACGATATAGCACGAGGAATACAGTAACGACGCTATCTGTGCCAGCACATAAAGAACCAACTTTAGATCTCAGCGGAAGTGTGAGAGGGGAGGGGATGCTTATACAAGCATGGAGTGGAGAGTAGGAAAGTGGGCAGCCACGATTTAGGTTCCCTAAGTGCTGTACAAGCTGACTGCCAGTTTGTAGGTGCAAGTGATTTTTCTGAAGTTAATCTGGATCTCTCCTTAGCATAGCTCTCTGAAATCATGGGTGGGGTGGGTGATCCATATCGAAGACATGCATGCGGCCTGGTGCCATTGGGAGATTTTTGTTTTTGCTTGGAGGGTGTAATATGGGATAGGGATTTTGTTTCGGGGTTCTTGTTATCGTACGTTGCTTTTTCCGGCCTGGGTGGGAGTGGGGAGTGGGGAGACTTTCCGGCTCCGGCTCCGGCTTTGGGCCTGTAGCTGGAGGGGTGGTATGATTCGGGCATGACCTTTGTTGAACTATGGCTTTGGTGAAAATCAACCACTTCTAGTATGGCTTCCGTAACATCTAATCCTCCATCGCTTTTCGTGAGCCGTTAGAAACACTTGAACTCTATATCTATATCTATATTCATATCTAAACAACCCTTGGGTCAACACTGCAGGTGGGAGGTGAGGGGGAAGGGAGAAAGAATCGATGTGCAAACGGGATAGATGCCTGGAAAACAAGGAAGAGGTAAATATAATGGAACCTTTGAGCCGCGGGTTTATCTTGCTACAAGAGAAATATACCCTACAAGCGCCAAATTCTGGGATGTAGAACAAGAACTGATAAATCCTGGGCAGACTGAGTAAGAAAATCTAAGGGAACGACAGGAATCAACGCAGGGTGGGAACTTGAAATGTGGGAGGAGGCTAGGTTGGTGAGAGGGGGGAGGAAGTGGAGGGGATGGGAGTGTGAGGAATTGCTGCGGGCCTTGCGGGAATGGCACACAGAAAATTTGTATTTGGGGGGGCGATGGCTCCGGGCCCTTATGGTAGGCTAGGGGCGGCGGATTCTGGAGGCTGGAATAGGGCGATCACCTTCTGATACCCTTTCTCAATAGCCCGATCTAGTGGTGTTTTTCCATCCTTATCTAATTTTCTGGGGCTGACGTCATCCCGTGTGAGGAGCACTTTCACCACTCTCTCGTGCCCGTTCCAAGCAGCAAGATAGAGTGGTGTTCGGCTGTTGATGTTTGATTTGTCAGGGTCGACGTCGTCCTGTCGGAGCAGTATTTTCACCACTCCCTCGTGCCCGTGGCAAGCAGCAATGAAGAGTGGTGTGCGACAGTAATTATCTGGTTTGTCGGGGTTGACATCGACTCGCTCGAGTAGCATTTCCACCACGGGCTCGTGCCCCGCAGAGGCGGCCACCCAGAATGGTGTTTGGCTGTAGAAATCTGGTTTGTTGGGGTTGACGTCGTCTCGTCCAAGGAGTATTTTGACTACTCCCTCGCGCCCAGTGACAGCAGCCGACCAGAGTGGTGTACGGCCTTTGTTATCTGGTTTGTCGGGGTTGACGTCGTCTCGTCCGAGTAGTATTTTCACTTCTCCCTCGTGACCACGACTAGCAGCCCACCAGAGTAGTGTTTGGCCGGCGGTATCTGGTTTGTCGGGGTTGACGTCGCCTCGCTCGACTAGTATCTTCATCACTCCCTCGTGTCCATTGTAAGTAGCCCACAAGAGTGGAGTTTGGCCATATTTATCTGGTTTGTCGGGATTGACGTCGTGTCGCTCGAGTAGTATTTTCACCACTCCCTCGTGCCCATTGTAAGCAGCCCGCCGGAGTGGTGTTCGGCCGGAGTTATCTGGTTCGTCGGGGTTGACGTCGTCTCGCTCGAGCAGTATTCTCACTACACCTTCGTGCCCATTGTAAGCGGCCCAGCAGAGTGGAGTTTGGCCATATTTATCTGGTTTGTCAGGGCTGACGTCGCCTTGCTCGAGTAGTATTTCCACCACTCCCTTGTGCCCATTCCTAGCAGCCCAGATGAGAGGTGTGTTGCCCCAACAATCAATTTGGTTAATATCACAACCTTCCATCTGTACTAGAACAGCTGCAATCTCAACAATCCCGAAGAAGGATGCACAATGTAGACCACTGAACCCAGATTCTCCATCCGCATCAAAACTGAATAAAGTCTGTGATTTCATGAGGATTTTAGTGGATGCGCGGCAGTCGTAATTGTCAAGCATTTTTAGCGCAAGCATTTTGGCACAATCTGAAAGGTCCCTTTTTGCGTGTGAACTCCCCAATAGAGAGAAGAATATTCGAGAAATGGCGTGTCTTGGAGGTCCGGTGAGGGAGTGGTCGAAAGGGCCTTAACTTGGAGGGAATCTAGGTAAGTCAAGCAGGTTTCCGCGATTGTTGAGTGAGCGGTACAGAAAAGGTCGGGATGAGCCCGAAGATATTCTTGGAGGGTAAAGTGGATTAGCTGGACGGTGGAAGCCTCCTTTTCTACTACAACAAGCCCTTGGCAACAGACCAGCAATGTATTAATGGAAGGGACATTGTCGGCATTGAGACTCAGCGACCCTATTTCGACTGCTAGGGCGTTGCATAGTTCACTAGCCTTCAAGGGCCGCTCCACATGAGATATCCACATCAGAGTGGCCATGCCAAGTTTGGCTTTCTCCTCCCCCTGTCTCTTTATCCTGCTCAGCGTTGCGCCATATGCATCACCTAACCCCACGCCATCTGACATTACACTGAGCTTTTGTCGCCTTCGATGGATTGTGGTTTCCTCCAGGACGGCATCGATATTAAGCGAGACTAGCAAGAATCTACATGTGAATTTGTTAGTGAACGGTTGAGGTAGATTAAGTAGTGTCGCTGTTTCTACATACATTTCGGAAACGTCTTCAGGAATTTTCTTCAGAATATCTGCCTCCAGACTACTATCCATCGCATCCGGAGTTGTGTCCTCTTCCAGCCTGGAATCAAGATATCTGATAACATCATGTCTTTTGGTGCTTATGGGTAGACTCGTCGCTTTTCCAGAAAGATGTCTTCCGATTTCGGGTCGGATGTGGGGTCTTCCAGTCACGAATATTCTAGTGCCTGGAGACCTTTGGAGAATTTGGCCTAGCGAATTAAGGAGCTTGACACGGGATTCTGGCACACATTCGTCTAGAGCGTCGATGCATATGAACGTACGCCTTTTGGAAGAGGTAGTCTGTAGCATTTTCACGATTTCCGAAAGCCGAGGTCCCCGCCCTCCAAGGGCTGTTTTTTGTTTATGGAATGCTTGCGATATCTCCTTCGGGATCTCCTCCAGTCCGCCGATTACCTGTTGCAACAGGGCGCCCATCGTGCTTGCGGGGGACTGGTCCTTTTGGTCGGCAAAGTCGAATAAAAACCCGCGGCAGTAGCATTCCGTTCTCCAGCTTGATCACATAAGCTGTCTATCACTAGCGAGCTAACACCCCTGCTGGTCAGCGCTTTCCCTTTTCTTCTATTCGGCAAGGTTCGTCGTTGTTACCTAATATATGTTTTGCCGACCCCCGGATCCCCATAACAAAACAAGACTGCGTTATCGGATTCATCTCCCCCACTACCAGTGTGCCAGCTTCTAAATTCCTTAGTTTGTAACAGCCATTCTCCTATATCTTCGACTCGGCGATCTTGGATATCTTGATGGCGTGACTTGGGATCTAGTGGGGATAGCCAGGCTAGGATGTTTGATGGATCATCGGCGACCGTAATATTATTCGACACGTTAACGGTGTTAAAAGAGTTGATATTATGACTAGAATATTGCGACATTTTTCTCCTCTTGGTAGGTTAGGATATTGTGGATGATGAACGATGGAAAGAGTCGGCTGCTGGAATTCTTAAGGGCGGGAGAAAGAGGGGTTATCTGTGCAACCTCACCGATGCCTCAGGACCGCCCAATCACTCCCCCCAGATTTGTGCCAGCTCCCTGCCTGTGCCTACCGTAAAACTGGAATAATTGAGAACGCCACTTTGACGTTGGACTTGCCTCTCCTGGTAAGGTCTGTTGTCTCAGCTGAGGGCTGAAGGCTCTCCTTCACTGTGTTCCCCCCACCTTAATCCAAAGTAGAAGTCCTCGCGCCATTCTCAATTATCCCAGTTGTTACGGTAGTTGATAGAGTGATGAGGAAAGAAACATAAGCCTATTTTGGTCGGTCTATGTACAAGTGCCCCCTAGAAAATTAACGAACAGTTAATTTAGGTTAACCCGCAAAATAAACCCTGTCTTGTACGAAAACATTTTTTTTTTTTTTTTAAACGTATATTCTCTTCGGGTTTTCTGTGGCCTTATCAGGCTCGTCTACCCTACCACTACTTCTCTAACTAAAAACAAAACAAATTCCCTACACCAATCTCACTCCCTCTCCTTTCCTTTCCTACTTCTCCCCCTATTACCATGTATTTCCCCCATCACTTTCCTCATTCTTTCCCTACTCCCATCTCTCCCTTCCTTAACTATCCTCCCTCCTTCTACCCTCTTCCACCCATCCTCCTTCATCCTCTTAGTCAGTTTCTTGGCCCCAGTTACCACAGTTGCATTGGCTGTGGTCACTTGAGTCAATAAACCCCTCCTCTTTCTCATCCTCTCCCTCTCCGCCTTCTTTACCGCTTCCCTCTCCTCCTTACTCCTTCCTACCCTATATCCCCCACAACCTCTCAACCTCTCCACTATCTCCTTCCCTTTCCTCCTCTCTTCTCCTTTCCACTTTCCCCTTTCCCACATCATTTCCTTCCACCCTATGCTCTCCGCAAACATCCTCAATTTCTTCACACCCCTCTCTCCAAACAACATTTCTTCCATATCTATCCAACCCTCTCCTACCCAACCCCCATCATAAACTCCCCCCCACGCCTTCCACCTCTCCTCCCACCATTTACCACACCTCAATAATATATGGTCCCTACTCTCCAACTCCCCACAACATTCCACCTCCTCCCTATACCTCGCCCCACCCATCAAACCATGGTTCGTTCTCATCCAAACCAAAAACCTGCTAAACCACCCTTCTTTATCATGTCCCAACTCCCCTCCCTCCCCTTTCCCAAAATACTCCTTCCCTTTTCTCTCCTTCCTCCAATATTCCCTCCACCTTATCCTTTCCAATCTCTTCCTCCTGCTCTCCCACTCTCCCCAACTCAATATATTTCCCATTTCCCCACACTCCTCCTCCCATACCGCTTCCTTTGCCAAACCATCCACCTCCTCATTTTCCACAATCCCTACATGTCCTGGCACCCATTCCAATATCACTTCCCAACCCCTATCCAATAACTTCTTCCCCAACCTCCTCATTCTTTGTTCCCCTTCCCCACAAAACCCTTTCCCTTTCCTCAACCTCCTTAAAACACCTACGTTGTCCACACCCACAACCAGCCTCCTCTTCTCTCCTCTATATCCTTCCACTACCCTCTTCATAGCTTCACCCACCCCCCACCTCTCCCCTTCCCCAACCGTCAATCCCCAACCCCCTCCTACCCTCCATTCTACACACCTCCCCCCTTCCTCCCACCATTTCCCTCCTATTCCCATTCTCCCACTCTCCTCTCTACTCGCATCACTCAAAACCACCAAAAGCTTTTCACCCCTCTCCCCTCTCCCCTTCTCCCATTCCTTCTTCCTCTCCTCTTTACTCTCTCTCCCTATCCTCACCTTCCAATCTACAACCCCTTCTCTTTCCTTCTCCACTTCCCACCTTTCCCCTTCCAACCTATGCTTCTTCGCCCCTCTCATCAACCTTCCCACCAAACCTCCCTCATACACCCCACTCCCTTCCCCGCTCCTCTTCCTCCACCTTCCTCCATAACTCTCCCCCTCCCCTCTCTTCAACAACCTCACACCCCACCTCTCCACTTTCTTGTCCAACTCATATTCCACCATTTTCCATCCCAACTCTCCCAACATAGCATCAACCGGAGTCGACCTCACCGCTCCCAATATCCTCCTCAATCCCTTATTCAACCATTTTTGCAACACCTCCTTCATCGCCCTCTGTCCATCCCAGTACAGCTCCATCCCATACATCAAAACCTTCTCCACCACCGTCTTAAAAATCCTCCCCAAACACTTCCGGCTCATACCCTTCCCTTTAAATCCCAACAACTTCAGCATCATCCTCCACCTTACCTCCGCCCTCCTTATTCTCTCCCTAACATGACTCTCCCACCCTCCATCACTCTGAATCCATACCCCTAACACCCTTATATCCCACTTCATCTCCACCACTTTTCCCATCCACTCCACATTTTCCACCTCCTCCTCCGCCCCCTTATCCATCCAAACTCCCTCCAACTTCAACACCTGCACATCCACCTCCCACTCTCTTAAACCTTCTTCTAGTACCTCACCCATCTCCTTCACCCTCCTTTTAATCATTTCCCTATCCTTCCCCACCACCATAAAATCCACATCATCCACCACCGCTACCATGTTCACTCCTACCAAACCCCTCCTCTCTACTCCCTCCAAAACCGCACCCAATAAAAACATAAACAGAACCGGACTCAAAGGCGATCCCTGTACTGTTCCCCCCTTCATCTTCACCTCTTCCCCCATCCTGCTCCCAATTTTCACCCTCACCACTCTCTCCCTTAAAAAGGAACTAACCCACTTCCTCAAATACATATCCACCCCCACCTCTCCCAACCTCTTATCCATCTTCCTCACTCCTACATTCTCATAACCTCCCATCACATCCATACACAACAACACCCCTTCCTTTCCTCCTTCTTCCCACTTCCTATACAAACTCCCCACCGCCTCCATACTGCTCCTATACCTCCTCGCCCCAAACTGACTATCTCTCGTACCCCTCTGCACCCACTTCTCCATTCTCATCACCACCAGCCTCTCCAAACCTTTCCCTATCACATGCAACAAATTAATAACCCTATAACTATTCGGCTTCGAATAATCAGGCTTATTAGGCTTTCTCATCACTATACCCACACTCCTCCTCCACCTCTTACACACATACCCCAATTCCAAACTTCTTCTATAAATACCCATCAACACCTTCTTGCCCCCTTCCCAATCCCACAACAACTTTAAAACCTTCCCTCCCAAACCATTTTCCCCCGGCGCCTTTCTATCCCTCTGTTTTCTCACCACTTCTTCCACCTCCTCCTCCGTTATATCTTCCCCTATGTCCCAAACTCCTCCCTCTTCCTCCTGCAACAACTCTTCCCTCTTACCCAAACCCCTCACTATCTCCCTCCCCTTATCCCCATCCTCTTCATACCACTCCCCATCTACCCCTTTTATCGGTGGCAAATCCACTATAAAGTCCCTATCCGTCTTTATCCACCTATAACTCTCATTCACATCCAAACCTTCCAAAAATTCACACCAATGATTCCCTTTCACTTCCCTCACTTTCTCCCTCCACTCTTTCCTCTTCTCTTTTACCCTTTCTCTCCCCTCCGACCTATCCCCTCTTTCCCAACTCTTCTCAACCTCCCTCACCTCCAAATACTGCTTCTCCACTTCCTTATTCCACCACTTCTTTCTCCCCCACTTCCAACCCCTATACTTCCTACCCAATTCCACCAATTTACCCAACTCCTCCTGTACCCTTTCAACCACATCCTCCAAACCGCTCCTATCCTTCCCACATAAACCTTCCCCCATTCCTTCCCAATCCACCTCTCCCCCTCTCTCCCTCACCACTTCCCAATTTACCCCCCATTTCTCCTTCTTCTCTTTTACCACCTCCCATCCCAGCATCCTAATATCCATTTCCAACACCTTGTGATCCATCCCCACTCCCTCTTCCCTAATCCTCCCTTCCATCTCTATACCCCCCACCCCTACACCAATATCTATCACCCCATCCCCTTCCCCCCTCCTCTCCCCTACCCTCGTCACCACCCCCCTCGGCGTTCCCAACTCAAATCCCCACTCATCCATCCAACCCTCTATTATCCTTCCCCCAACATCGCTTCTTATCCCATCCCCACCCCACCTCTCACTCCTCGCATTCACATCCCCCATTACCACCACATTCCCATCCCCTTCCATAAACCTAAACCTCTTATGCTCTCCTTTCTCCATATACACACTCCATACCTCCAACTTCCTTCTCTCCCCAACTTCCAACCATACTCCTACTTCCTCTTTTCCCTTACCAATACTCCAAATTTCCCTTTCCACTTATTGTGAACCATTATCCCCACTACTCCTTTCCCGTCCAATTCCCCATCCCTCCCACCACCTATACCTCCTACCCCCCCTATCATCGTATAACCCTCCACCACAAACCACTTACCATCTCTATCCAGAGGTATTTCCTGCCAACAATAAACATCCACCTCCACACTCTTTTCTACTACTCCGTAAACCGCATTCCTACACTTCCTCACATTAGCAGAAACCACCCTTATCAATTCACCCTTAACACAAACTCCTCAGCCTGTTCCATTCCATCCTCATCGCCACACAATTCCCTTCATTTGCCTCTCTCATCGTATGTCCTCCTCCACAACCACCACACTTCCTGTAATGCACACAAGGTGCCCTCCAAACATTACACCTACCACACCTGTGCTTCCAACTCGTATGTCCTTCCACCCCACAAATACCACACTTTTCCCTCTTATCACACCTCCACCAACTGTGCCCAAAACTCGCACACTTAGTACACCATTCCACCTCCCTTCTTCCCACATACCTATTCAAACCTATCCTAATTCCATCCCACAATATACCAACTTCCAACCACTTAACCCTCTCACTCTCCCTCGCCACATGTATCACCACCCCCACATTTCTCAACCTCATTTCCTCCATCTTTCTCTCATTCACCAACCATACCGGCTCCTTCATCAACTTTAAACCAACCTTCTCCTCCAACTCCCTCCTCAAATCACCCATCCTACCCTTCCACTTCTCAACATCCATCGCCGGTATCACCATACCCACCCAGCTATCCCTCACCTTCACTTCTTCCACCTCTCTCCCCACCGCTTTCACCCACACATCCTTCCTCAACTCCTCCACCATCTCCTTCCCCTTACTCTCCTTTAACTCCACCACCACCTTGCCTCTTTTTCCCACCACCTTCACTATTTCCCCTTTCCTCAAACCCAGTTCCTCCTCCATCTTCCCGCTATTCCAACTACCCACATTCCCACTCTTCTCACCCTCTGTCCCCTGCGAATCCAAAATAATCTCCACCATCCTCCCTTCCCTCTCCTCCCTCTCCAACATACTCCTCTCCGCCTCTTCTTTCTCCACCTCCACTTTCTCCTCCAAACTCTCCCTCACCTCCACCTCCATACTCCCCCTCACACCCCTTAACACCTCTCCATAACTCCTACCCCTCACGACTGCTACCTTCTCCTCCACCGCTCTCACCCTCTCCACTACCTCCGGTACCACCACTTCACTCCTCACTTCTAAACCACCTCCCCTTATATCCTCCACCATCTTCCCCACATCCCCAATCATTTTCCTCAACTACTTACCCCATCTCTTCACCTCTAAATCCACCGCATAACCTCTTGCATCCTCATCACTCTTCCCCAAAATATACCTTATTTCATCCACCTCTTCCTTCCAATGTCACAAATCGTGACTAAGCAAGGCAGATTTCACATGACTTATACTTATGAGTCATAAGGTATGTTGGATTTTACACTATGACGTTACTTGACTCATAGTTCCCACATGACTATGCACTTGCGAGTCATTGTTATGTTATGATTGATTGATGGTTTCATGACTCACGATTGTGATGTCATATGATGTAATGACTTTCGCACATGACTCACATTATGAGTCATGAGTTTCGCGCGTGTGACTCCTTTGAGCACATGACTTGGTTTATGAGTTTTGATTGGTTAACGGAATGTTGAGTGATGACTCGTATGAGTCATTGATGGATTTCGCGCTATGACTCACTATGAGTCATAGAGGTTTATGTAGCAGGAGGTGATGAGTCACCAAGGTTAGGGTTGTGAGAAGATGCCTATATAAGGCACTTGGTTCCGACCAAGAGATAGGATCTTCACGCAACCATCTAAGTACTTTTCTATACTCAAGATATTGCAATACGATTATTCTTTACTCTCTTTACCTACACTCCGCCTCTACGAGAACCTACGCTCTAAGAACCTGGAGACTATTGTGATAGTCTCGACAGGTTGCCCGAACATAGGACTATTGTGATAGTTCTATCAATCACGACAATCCACCCATCTTACTATCTGAAGAGATAGTACCTCTAGTAAAACGACTCAAGACAAGCAAGCCAGTTCCGTACTATCTGAAGAGATAGTATTCCCCTACGCCTTATTATAAAGAAGAAGGAGTGCTCACTATAGGAAATCACTATCGTTGCCTGTTGCCCAACTACCTAACAATAGGATTGTTACATCCAATCCCTAAACTCCCTCCTCAACGCCTTAACCTCCTCCCTCGACCTACCCAACTCCTTCCCTCTATTCACCATCCCCTCCTTCTCCCTCTGCTTCCTCTCTTCCATCTCCCTCTTCTCCTTTCTCATCTTCCTCAACTTCCATTCTCCCAAACTATCCACCCCTTCTCCATCCTCCTCGCTCTCAAAAAGCTTCTCACCCACCTACACCTTCAAGTTCTTCCTCATTCCCTCCTCCTCCCACACATTCTTCCCTTCAAACATCCTCCCAATTTCCTCCAACTTCCTCTGACCCGTCGCATGCACCGACCTTTCCAAACCTTCCACCCCCTTCCCCTTCCCTTCCAATTCCTCAAACAACATATCACTTTCCGCCAACATGTCCTCCACACTCTTAACCCCGTCACACCCTCCTCCTCCAATCATATCCACATCCACCACACCCTCCTTAACTATCTCCACCTCCTCATTGCTCCAACCCCCCTTCCCCTCAACCAACCCCGTAATAAACTCCTCCCTCCCTTCCTTTTTAACCACTCCCACCATCCCATTCATTACCCACCTCACATCCTTCTCCTCCACTCTCCTCTTGCCAACACCTCCCTTTCTAACCCTAGCCCCAAAATCTCCACCTCTAACTCCCTTCCCACTTTTTAATCCTTTCACACCCATGCTGTCCAAGGTAAGCACTAATCCTTAAAGACAAAAATGTAGCCGTAGGTGTAGTGCTTTGGATCCACGCTATTCGTTGATGTTCCAATCTCGAGAATTCTTCGTTGTCGCTTTTCCAAAAATGCGGTAAATACCGGTCGTCGTGCTTGTACGAAAACATCACCCCTGGCACTTGTACACATTGTGGTAGAGTTAAGATTTTTGCATTACTGTACGATATCGGTTGTTTACAAGAGGGTGACTTATAGTACCCTGGAGCCAGGGGACCAAAAACTCGAGCTGAAGGCCATTTTACACCAAAACCGATCACTCTTTACTAACCAGTTAATAACCCTCAATGAATATGGGGGCTCCACTTTGGACCAAATCAAACTGGGGAACAAGTAGAGAGTAGTTTTTGTTGGACGGATGTGCTTAGCTTTGTTACGGAGTGAGAAAGGGAGTTCAGGAAACATGCAGACGGAACGGACGGAATAGATACGGGAGAATCTTCAACAATAGATTTTTCCCGCTATGTTTTTTCTTTGTCATTACGGGAGTGTACGGAGAAATATAAGTATGTGGGAAACACAGAGATAGGGGTGGTGATCCATAGAAGGATAAAGATGTGGTATTGTATACACCTGCCTTTACCATTAGTTCGATTTTTAGTTAGACCCAGTTGAGAGCGAGAGCGAGCGAATGAACGAATTATAGGCTGTAAAACCTACGTTCCACATCCTTCCTCCAAAGTGCCCAAGTTTCAAGTGAATTCTCTTAGTCGATCAGATACTTCCGTGCGATCCTCATTTCCCCTCTTTGACAGCTTTCCAGGGGGAAAAAAAATACGTAGAAATTTTATGGAATTAAGAAACCAGAGAGAGCTTATAAGAAAGGCAGTTGTTATGTACATTTTATATGGCACCCTCATACAAAGTCCTAAGTTACTTCCCAATCTTTCCAGGCCATCGCCCAAAGAATCGTGAGTTATTAATTTACAGGCTTGATGTTTCCACTGTGGAAAGAAACAGTTGCTCTCATTGCTCTCGCAACTTCTTGAAATTTCTTTGCTTGGGGAGTGTTGGGATACTAGTTTCTGAAAATAACTGTTTTTGGTGTAAAATAGCCAACAGCCCGAGTTTATTGTCACCTGACTTTACGGGGGAAATCTGCAAGGTCATTGGGGTTCTCGGTCGGGGGTATGAGTAGGAGGTGCGCCGCAGGCTGGACATGCAGTCGGAACTAGGGGGGAGGAAGGAGCAAGATAGGGTGAGTGGCGGACGGATACAAGATCATGCTGTGTGCTATATCAACAAATCCTAAGGCTGGTGGAAGTCTTTCGATGTCACTCGGTACAACTTAGTGTTAACTGTTCGAATATGGTTTGTTTCTCCTCTCAAATGGTCCTTTCAGATTACTGACTTTTAAAGCCCACTACCAGTTTGGACCAAAGGCTCCCTCTTTTACTGTTCCTTTTGTTCTTCCCATGTGGTTTCTTTAGCGATTTTTTTAGAGGGATGTGCTTGGATTCGTCGCGGGTGTATGATGGATCGTTCTGCAGGTATGCAGATAGATCGGATACGGGAGAATGTTCAGGGGTGGTTTTTACCTCGCATATATTTCCCTACTAGAGTGTGCAGAGGAATAAGGGCATATGTGGAGATATCGAGATAGGTGTGGTAATCCCTGGAGGGATCAGGATATGGTATTTTTGTTTTACTTACATACATGTCTCTACCGTTAGTTTGGTTTCGGTGCAGCGAAGTTGAGTAAAGGCGAGGGAACGAAGTGTGAACGGTGAAACCTTACATTCCATATCCTTCCTACGAAGTTCCTAAGTCCCACGCGAACTCTCTTGGTACATCGCCTCATCCCGGGCAGCCTCTAACTTACAGCCTTATCGTTCACAGATCTTTTTTCTCATAATTGCTGGTTATTGGATCCCGGGGGCAATGGCTGGACTGAACCACTTCCCGATATAGTTCGGCTGCATCTTTCTTATGATTCAGTGGCACAACAGTTCCCCCAATCAATGATCTTGACCGTTAACTATTACCACCTCTCTTTTGAAGCGATTCCGCATTGCTACATCAACCGGCAAATTGACATAACGTCATACTATATAGCACAAGACATAGAGTAACACTATTATATGTGCTGACACATAAGAAACGAAGGCAACTTTGGATTTCAACGGATATGTGAGAGGGAGGTGTAAGGGAGTGTTCATACGGCTGGGAGTGGGGAGTAAGAAGGTGAGAAGCAGGAATTTCTGCTCTTTAGACACCACACAAATTAACTCCTTGTTTGTAGATGAGGGTAAGTTTTATGAATTTAATTTAGATTCTTCCTCCTAAAATGTACTACTCTCTAAGATCTTAGGCAATGTAGGGGGTGTTTATCTAAGGCAATGTATGGGGTTTGGTTCAATTGGGAATTTTGTCGTATTTTCCTCGGGGTTATAATGTGTGAGCCGGGAAACGGGGTTTGTTTCTGGGCTAAGGGTTTTTTTGTTACATTGGTTTTTCCTGTGTCGGTGGGAGTGGAAAATATGAGTGGTTTTCCGGATCCCGCTGGAGGACATGACACAGAAACATAATCTTGGTTAAACTAAATCCTCGGGGTGGAAAAGTCACTCCAGTGAATTTTGATTGCTTTTCGAAAGTTGTAAGGTGTACTTGAGTCTTATATACTTTTTTATATCGAGATCTAAATAGCCCCCAGGTCTGCAATGAAGGTGGAGAGGGTGGGAGGTGAGGGACTAAGGGGAAGAAGGGGAATTGCGGAAAAATTAAAGAAACAAACGACGCGCAAAGAGGAGATGCAACTAGAAAAGGGGAAAAGAGTAAACATTGTGAAAACCTTGTGCCATACTAGCTTATTTTAACATAGTAGAGATATCCCCACCAATGCCGGGTTCTAGGCGATTCACGGGGGTTGGGGTCGGAAAGTAGAGGAAAATCTTTGGAGAGGATTGGACGAGTATTTCATACAGCCGAAAGAGAGGTATTTAAGATGAGGTTCTGTCGTAGTGAATCTCAGGAGTGAGGAGAGGGCGCGAATTAGTACAAAGTTGAGAATTAAACTGGGGGTTAGGCGGGGGAGCCAGGGGTAGGGATAGGCGTGTTGTGGAGATGTTACTGTGCATACGGGGATAGCTTACTGGCTATCCACACTTGAAGGGGGTGATGGCTCCGGGCTCTTAGGACAGGCTGGGGGTGGCAGATTCTGGAGGTCGGGGTAGCGTTATCGCTCGCTGGTGCCCATCCTTAGTAGTCCGATCGAGTGGTGTTGGCGCCTCGCGCGAGTAGTATTCTCACAATTCCCTCGTGCCCCTTGGAAGTAGCCAACCTGAGCGGCGTTTGAACGCCGTAATCCGGTTTGTCTGGGTTGACGTCGCCACGTCCGAGCAATATTTCCACCACCCCTTGGTGCCCATTGAAAGCGGCCCACCAGAGTGGTGTTTGGTTGTCATTATCTGGTTTGTCGGGGTTAACGCCGTCTCGGGCAAGTAGTATTTTTACCACTCCCTCGTTCCCACTGTAAGCAGCACTCAAGAGTGGTGTTCGGCCGTCGTTATCTGGCTTGTCGGGGTTGACGTCGTCTTTTCCGAGTAGCATTTTCACCACTCCCTCGTGCCCATTGTAAGCAGCGTAGAGGAGTGGTGTTAGGCCGTCGTTGTCGGGTTTGTCGGGTTGGGCGTCGTCTCGTCCGAGTAGCACTTTCACTACTCCCTCGTGCCCGTTCCAAGCAGCAAGAATGAGTGCTGTTCGGCTGTTGATGTTTGGTTTTTCAGGGTTGACGTCGTCCCGCCTGAGTAGTATTTTCACCACTCCCTCGTGTCCATCCCAAGCGGCAAAGAAGAGAGGTGTTTGGCCATGGTGATCTGGTTGGTCAGGGTTGACATCGTCTCGTGCGAGTAGTGTTTTGACCACTCCCTCATGCCCTACAGAGGCAGCGATACAGAGTGGCGTTCGCCCGTTATTGTCTGGTTTGCTGGGGCTGACGCCATCTCGTCCGAGTAGTATTTTAACAGCTCCTCCGTGACCATTTAGAGCAGCCCGCCAGAGCGGTGTCTCGTCGGCACTATCTGGTTTGTTGGGGTTGACGTCGTCTCGTGCAAGTAGTATTTCCACCACTCCATCATTCCCACTATCAGCAGCCCGCCAGAGCGGTGTCTCGTCGGCACTATCTGGTTTGTTGGGGTTGACGTCGTCTCGTGCAAGTAGTATTTCCACCACTCCATCATTCCCACTATCAGCAGCCCGCCAGAGTGGTGTTCGGTAGTCGTTATCTGGTTTGTCAGGGCTGACGCCTTCTCTTTGTAGCAATATTTTCACCACTCCTTCGTGTCCCTCCCAAGCAGCCGAAAAGAGTGGTGTTTGGCCGTCGTTATCTGGCTTTTCGGGGCTGACGCCGTCTCGTTCTAGCAGTACCTTCACCACTCCTTCATGCCCCTCTCTAGCAGCAGAATAGAGGGGTGTTTGTCCGTCGTTATCTGGCTTGTCGGGGTTGACGCTGTCTTGTTCCAGCAGCATTTTCACTACTCCCTCGTGGCCCCGCCCCGCGGCCGAATAGAGTGGTGTTTGGCCACCGTTATCTGGTTTGTCGGGGTTGACGCCGTCCTGTTCGAGTAGTATTTCCACCACACCTTCGCACCCATTGGCAGCAGCCCACCAGAGCGGTGTTCGGCAATTGTTATCTGGTCTGTCGGGGTTGATGCCTCTACACCTGAGCAGTATTTTCACCGCCCCCTTATACCCTCTCCCACTAGCATGATGGAGTGGTGTTCGTCCACATTTGTCTAGTTTCTCGGGACAGACGCCATACCGTCCCAGTAGTGCTCTCACTACCCCCTCGTGCCCATTCCAGGAAGCCCAATGGAGTGGCGTATTGCCCGTAAAGTCCATCTGATTAATATCACAACCCTCTATCTCTGCCAAAAAAGCTACAATCTCCACTATCCCGAAGAAGGATGCACAGTGCAGACCACTAAACAGGGAAGGTTTATCGAAATCCATAGCATACCAATACATCTTCTGTGTTTTCAAGAGGATTTTTGTGGATATGTGATGATTGTAGTCCTCAAATAGCTTTAGGGCAAGCATTTTGGCACAATCTGAAAGGTCCCGTTTTGCGTGCACTCCCCAATACAGAGAAGAGTACTCAAGGAAGAGCGTGTGTTGAGAATTAGAGGAGAGACATACCGACAAGGCCTTTATCTGCTGCGAGTTCAGGTAAGTCAAGCAGGTTTCTGCCATTGTCGAGTGAGCAGGGCCGAAAAGGTCGGGATGAGCCCGGAGGTACTTATGAAGAGTAAAGTGGACCAACCGGACTATGGAAGACTCTTTTTCCACCACAACAAGTCCTTGGCAGCAGGCCAGCAATGTACCTATTGAAGGAACATTGTCAATATTGAGATTCGGGGACCCTATTTCAACTGCTAGGGCCTGGCATAGTTCGCCGGCCTTCAGAGGCCGCTCCGCATGCGATATCCACATCAGCACAGCCAGGCCAAGCTTTGCTTTCTCCCCACCCTGCCCCCTTATCCTACTCAGTGTTGCGCCATATGTATCCTCCAAACCTAACCTATCTGGCATTGCGCTGAGCTTCTGTCGCCTGCGGTGGATTGTGGTTTCCTGTAGGACTGCGTCGATATTCAGCGAGACTAGCAAGAATCTAGATATGTATATGTTAGTGCATGCTTAAGGCACTTTCTTTAATGTTGTTCCTACATACATTTCGGAAACGTCTTCAGGAATTTTCTTCAGGATCTCTGCCTCTAGACTATCATCCATCGCATCGGGGATCGGGTCATCTTCCAGCCTGGAGCGAAGATATAAAATAATATCATTTCTCTTGGTGCTTATGGGTAGATCCGTCACTTTTCCAGCAAGACGCCTTCGTATCTCGGGTCGTATGTGGGGTCTTCCAGTCATGAATATTCTAGTCCCTGGAGAGTTCTGGAGAATTTTGCTCAGCGAATCGAGAAGCTTGGCTCGACACTCTGGCACACATTCGTCAAGAGCGTCGATGCATATGAAGGTGCGCTCATTGGAAGAGGTATTCTGCAGCATTTCCACAATATCCGAAAGTCGAGGTCCCAGCCCTCCAAGGGCTTTTTTCTGTTTTTAGTATGCTTGCGATACTTCCTCTGGGATCTCTTCTAGTCCTCTAACCACCTGCTTTAGCAGGGCGCGCATCGCACCCGCGGGGGACTGGTCCTTTTGGTTTGCAAAGTCAAAATAAAAACATGCAACCATGGGATTTTGTTCCCCAGCCTGATCACACAAGCTGTCTATCACCAACGAACTAACATTACGACTGGTCAGCGCTTCCCTTGTTCTTCCGTTCCACGAGGTTCATCGTTGTTACTTAATATATGTTTTGCCGACCCCCGGATCCCCATAACAAAACAAGACTGCGTTATCGGATTCACCTCCCCCACTACCAGTGTGCCAGCTTCTAAATTCCTCAGTTTGTAACAGCCATTCCCCTATATTTTCGACTCGACGATCTTGGATGTCTTGATGGCGTAACTTGGGATCCAGTGGGGATAGCCAGGCTAGGATGTTAGGTCGATCATCGGCAACCGTGATATTCGACACGGTAAAGGTGTTAAAAGAGTTGATAATATTACTAGAATGTTGCGACATTTTCTCTCTTTCGCAGGTTAGGATATTGTGGATGATGAACGATGGAGTGAGCCGGCTTTTGGAATTCTTAAGGGCTGAAGAAGGGCGGGGTTACTTGTGCAGCCTCACCGATGCCTCAGGATCGTCCAATCAACCCCCCTCCCCTAGATGTGTGCCAACAGTTTCCTAACTGTGCTGACGGCACTAGGAGCGGAAATACCACACTTGTTTAAGTGCTATCCTGACCTGCCCATGCAGTAATATGGGCATACTAGAAATCTATTGGAGTTGATGGAAGTGGATGGTTGACGGAGAAATATGTGAGAGGGGATGTAAGCGGGAAGATACGATGAAAGAACTTTTTGGTGATTTCATTTGTTCTAAAGTTAAAAGGGGGTGAAAGGGTCGATGGAGATGGTTTATGGTCATGTCTTTCCTTTATCATCGGTATGGAAGTATGCGGGCAAATGGGTCATACATGAAGAGAAATGGATGAGTGTGAGGAACAATCAAATAGGCAAAATGGTTTCCTTGTACCCTATATATTCTTAGTTTGTTTAGTTAGTTTAGAGTGATGACGGACGAAGGAAATCTCCGTTTTTACCTCTCCTTTAGTCTAGTCATACTCTAGTTCGTGTGTTTGACCGTTGCTCCATTTGACAGCCTGCCCGGGATACCCCTCCGACAAAATCCCGGGCTGCGATGCACGGGCGCCCTGAAGCACCCGTGGTTGAATCCACTCCTTGAGTAAGGCTAGTCCAGCCTACCCAGCACAACAAGCCTGAATCGATCAGCAGAAAATCCTAAACCACATACCACCTAAATGAAGGAATTACAGCATAGCTCTTCCTAAAGTCGATGCGGGTAAGAAGGCTCTCTCGCACAGGGTTCTGGTGAGGTGAGTACAATCTCTTTTTCTATTCGTTTCGATAGCCAACTACAGTGCTCATACTGCATAGGGTGCGGGATTGCTCTAGGCTGCCGCATTTTTGGTAAGCTAGTGAACCGGGGCGAAGCGAGGCTACGGTGAGGCGAGAACGCCCATTCAGCTATTATAGGACAGGGATTACTCGCCGCGGGAACATCATAAGTCCTCAGACACCGGGTCAACCACGATCCCTCGCAAAATTCAATCATCATGCGAATCACGATGGCGATTTCGGTCTCAACTACAACTATAATGACTACTAATACCAAGGACTATACACACTCGAGCCCCTCCCTCACTCCGGGAGCATGCGATCTGGTAATATCGCCCTTAGCCCCGACTCTAGGATTGATTTGAGTCATCGTGGTATCGCGATGGTTGCGTGTGGTGGAATCGCGGTTGCGCCCTTTGCCTGAGGACTTATTCTCTCCAAGAGTATTTATATGAGCATTCTGGTTATGCCGTAGAATCGCTCTGCCGTAGGATACTGTAGCCCACCTCTCTACCCGAGTAACGATCGGGGCATTAATTCGTTGAAACCGTTCGGCTAACCTAAGTAAGAATTTAGAGAGGGTATTAACGAATAGCATTCTCTCAGAGCCTCAGTTAGTAATGCAGGATCTAACTTACTACTGACTACAATCTTGGCAAACTATACCCCAACACATGAAAAAAAGCTAATAGCTGACGGAGCGCGTGCGGGAAAACATAACCCTGTTTTAGCTGGCCCATACACACTGATGCAGAGTTAAGGTTTTGTAGCCCCACTGTCGATATCGGTTGTTTACAATTGGGCAACGTACTCTACGAGAGAAATGTATGAGGTCATTGGAGTTCCTTATCAGGGGTGGGATTGGGTGAGACACCACAGGGTTCGCCCTCAGTTTGAGCCTGGAGGGGGAAGGAATAAGAGAGGGGGGGGTAGTGGGCCGACTTAAGAGCATGGGGTGTTCTATATTAGCTAGTCCTAAGGCTGGGGCTGATCATCATATGTCACTCGCTAAAGTTAGTGTTCAAATAGAAAGATTACCCAGCGTACTCTACGGTGCGCGATAGCACACTACATACAGTAACACTGATATAGTGTTAGGTAGATATGCTTGGCTTTGTTACGGGAGCCGCAAGGCTAGTTCAGGAGATATGCAGACGGAACGGATACGGGAGAATTTTCTATAAAAGTCTTTATCCGCAATGTTCTTTTCTTAGTTATCAGGGGGGTGCACGGAGGAATAGGGACATGTGGCTAACACAGAGATAGGTGTGGCGATCCTTGGGAGTATCAGGAAGTCGTAATATAATTTTCTTATACACCTGTCTCTAACGATAGTTTGATTTTAGTTGAGAGGAGAGAAAAGCAGAGTTGAGAGCGAGAGCGAACGAACGAAGTATTACAGGCGGAAAACTTGCGTTCCATATCCTTCCTCCAAAGTGCCTAAGTTCAAGGCGAAATATCTTAGTCTATTGGCTACTTCCGTGCGAGCCTCATTTCCCTACATTGACACGTTACCTGTGCTATCACGAGTGAAAAAGGCGACCCCGGATTTTCAATGGAGATGTGAGGGGGGTGGAAGGAGCGGTGATACAGGCATGGAGAAGGGATCCGGAGCCATTACTTGAGCCTTTTGGGCACTGCAGAATACTAACTCCTGGGTTGTGAGAATAGTTTTCCTGGACCCGATTCGGGTCCTGCTCCTAGTGCTACTCCCTGAAATCGTAGGTAGTGCGGGTGATATATATATAAGGTTGTACATGGGGTTTGGTTTTATTGGGAGTTTTTCCCGGTCGAGGTATGATAATATGACAATCTGGGGACCCTGAGAGGGAGTTTTTTTTGGGGGGGGGCTAAGGGGGTTCTTACTACTTGGCCCTTTCGGGGTGGGTGAGAGAAAAGCGTGGTCCCCCGGGTTTGGGTTCGGGCTCCCGGCGGAGGGTAGTGGTACATATCCTATGAACATGACACTCGTTGAACTGTGTTCTTGGTGGAAGGCAATCACCGCTATACCAGAGTTAACGTCTAATTTTCCATAGCTTTTTACGAGTCGTCAAAAATACTTGAACATAATATCCTTTCCTCTATCCATATCTAAATAACCCTCACGTCAACTCATTGCGGAGGGGGGGAAGGGGAAAAAGGGAATTATGAAAAAAATCAGAAAAAAAGCGATACGCAGAGAGGATATACAACTAGAAAAAAATGAAGAGTAAACTTGATGGAAATTTTGAGCCATACTGGCTTATCTTGAAACAATAAAAATATCTCGCACAACACTAAACTCTGGAATGTAAATAGGAATTGATGAATGCTGGCTTGATGTAAGAATAGGCGTGCAATGGCTGGGATAGACGTTTCCTTCGACTGAGAAAGAAATATTTATGATGAGATTTTGTTGTGGTATACTCCGGGGGGGGGATGACGAGAAGTAAAGCAAGGTAAGGACTGGAGCCCCGGAAGGAGGTTAGGCAGGGGCAAGAAGGGGTGGCGGTGGTAGTGGTGGGCATGATGTGGAGCTATTGCGGTCCATGCGGGGATGGTATAGGTTACCAACATTTGAAGGACGTGAGGGGGGCAATGTCTCCTCGGTCTTGTGACGGGCTGGGAGCGGTGGTTTCTGGAGGCTGGAGTAGCGCTATCACTCCCTGGTGTCCTTCCTCAATAGCCCGATCGAGGGGTGTTTTGCCATCCTTATCTAATCTGTTGGGATTGATGTCTTCCCTTCCGAGTAGTATTTTCACCACCCCAACTTTCCCATTCCAAACAGCACGATAGAGTGGTGTCCGGCCGTGGATAGTTGGCGAGTCGGGATTGACATCGTGTCGCCGGAGGAGAATTTTCACTACTCCCTCGTGCCCAAGGCTGGCGGCAGGGAAGAGTGGTGTTCGGCCGACGTTATCCGGTTTGTCGGGGTTGACATCGACCCGCGCGAGTAGCATTTTAACCACTCCCTCATGCCCATTGGAAGCAGCGCCCCAGAGTGGTGTTTGGCCGGCATCATCTGGTCGATCGGGGTTGACGTCGTTTCGTCCGAGTAGCATTTTCACCACTTCCTCGTGCCCATTGCTAGCAGCACCCCAGAGTGGTGTTTGGCCGGCATCATCTGGTCGATCGGGGTTGACGTCGTCTCGTGCGAGTAGCATTTTCACCACTTCCTCGTGCCCATTGTAGGCGGCACGCCAGAGTGGTGTTTGGCCGTCGTTATCGGGTTTGTCAGGGTTGACGTCGCTTCGCTCGAGCAGTATTTTCACAACTCCCTCGTGCCCATTGCAAGCAGCCCACCAGAGTGGTGTTTGGCCGTCGTTGTCTGGCTTGTCGGGGTTGACGTTGTCTCGTGCAAGTAACATTTTTACCACTGCTTCGCGCCCACACCAAGCTGCCCAGTTGAGTGGCGTTTGGCCGCCGTTATCTGGTTTGTCGGGGTTGACGCTGTCCAGTTCAAGTAGCATTTTCACCACTCCCTCGCGCCCATTCAAGGCAGCCCACCAGAGTGGTGTTCGTCCGTCGCAATCGGGTTTGTCGGGGTTGGCCCCGTCCCGTCCGAGCAGGATTTTCACCACTCTCTCATGCCCTCTGCCAGCAGCATGATGGAGTGGTATTTGGCCGAAATTATCCGGTTTGTCGGGGATGACGCCGTCCCGTCCAAGTAATACTTTCACTACTTCCTCGTTCCCATTCTGAGCGGCCCAATGGAGCGGTGTACTACCCGTAAAGTCCATTTGGTTGATATCGCAACCTTCCATCTCTACCAAACAATTTACAATCTCGGTGATTCCGAAGAGGGATGCGCAGTGTAGACCACTGAACGGGGAGGGTTTGTCGAAATCTACACCATGCCAATATGACTGCTGTGCTTTCAAGAGGATCCTAGTCCATATGGGATAGTGTTGGTCTTCAAATAGCTTCAGTGCAAGCTGTTTCGTGCAATCTGAAAGCTCCCTTTTTGCGTGCATTCCCCAATACAGAGAAGAGTACTCAAGGAAGAGCGTGTGCTGAGAATTAGAGGAGAGACTTGCCGACAAGGCCTTGATCTGCTGAGAGTTCAGGTAAGTCAAGCAGGTTTCTGCCATTGTCGAGTGAGCAAGGCCGAAAAGGTCGGGATGAGCCCGGAGGTACTCATGAAGAGTAAAGTGGACCAACCGGACTATGGAAGACTCTTTTTCCACCACAACAAGTCCTTGACAACAGGCCAGCAATGTACCTATTGAAGGAACATTGTCAATATTGAGATTTGGAGACCCAATCTCGACTGCTAGGGCCTCGCACAGTTCATCGATTTTCAGAAGCCGCTCCGCATGCGATATCCACATCAACGCGGTCACCCCAAGCTTTGCCATCTCTCCACTCTGTCCTTTTATCCTATCCAGTGTTGCACCATATGCATCCCCTACTAATCCATCGGTCATTGCGTTCAGTTTCTGTCGCCTGCGATAGATTGTAGTTTCCTGTAGGACTGCATCGATATTCAGCGAGACTAGTAAGAATCTAGGCATCTGCCTGTCAGTGCATGCGTGAGGTAGCTTCGCCTAGTGCTGTTGTTTGTACATACATCTCAGATATATCTTCAGGGATTTTCCTCAAGATGTCTGCCTCCAGACTGCTATCCATCGCGTCTGGGATTGTGTCCTCTTCCAGCCTGGAGTGAAGGTATCTAATTATGTCGTCTCTCTTGGTATTGATTAACAGACTTGTCACTCTTCCAGAAAAACGCCTTCCGATCTCGGGTCGAATGTGCGGTCTCCCTGTCAGGAATATCCTAGTGCCTGGAGATTTCTGGAGAATTTTGTTTAGTGAACCCAGAAGCTTCACTCGATGTTCTGGCACACACTCGTCGAGAGCGTCAATGCATATAAATGTGCGTCCCCTGGAAGAAGTAGTCTGTATCATTTTCACAATATCCGACAGCCGAGGCCCCCGGCCCCCAAGGGCCTTCCTTTGCTTTTGGTATGTTTGCGATACCTCCTCCGGGATCTCCTCCAGTCCGCCCACCACTTGTTTTAGCAGGGCGCCCATCGTGTTCGCGGGGGACTGGCCCTTTTGGACGGCAAAGTCAAAATAAAAACATGCGACGGTAGCATTTTGTTCTCCAACTTGATCACACAAGCTATCTATCACTAGAGAGCTAATATCATGGCTGGTCAGCGCTTGCCCTTTTCTTCTATTCCGCGAGGCTCGTCTTTGTTACCTAACGTATGTCTTGCCGACCCCAGGATCTCCGTAGCAGAACAAAACCGAGTCATCGGATTTATCTGCCCCACTACCGGCATACCAGCTTCTAAACTTCTCTGTTTGTAAGACCCACTCCCCTATATTTTCCACGCGCCGGTCTCTAATATCTTGATGCCGTGAGTTGGGATCCAGCGGGGATAGCCAAGCTAGAATACTAGACCGGTCATCGGCAGCTGTAATGTTATTCGACGTATTAAAAATGTAGTTCGTGTTAAAAGAGTTAACATTACGGATAGATTGAGACATTTTCTCTTTTTTTGTATGTTAGGATATTGTACCGGTAGGTGATGGAAGTGGAGAGAAGGTTGGTTGCCGGATTTATTAAAGGCTGAAGAAATGCGGGGTCACTTGTGTAACCTCATTGATGCCTTTCGGCTTTCCTCTCAATCTCCTAAGATTCTCGCCAACCGCGCCCTTCCTGTGCTTACCCCATTACCGTCAAGAAATGCCACGTCTGTTTAAGGCTTTAAGTTCTACCAGTAATTTTCTAACTTTTTCCAACGCAACTACTATTGCGTACCACCAAAATTCCCCGGCTCTAGCCAATTCATTGGTCATATGAAATACCGGTAGCTGTTGCGTTCACGGACCTCACAAGGCGGCGAGTATTCCGCTATACTGTACTAGTACCGTACAGTAGTGCGCACCATAAACCTTGCGCTCCGACGCACGAACGGCTCAGAACGCCTCTCGTTGAATCCGCCGGTCCGGTACAGTACTGTACATACACAGGACAAGCGCACCAAGCTTATCAATTAATCGGTCGAACAACCTTGCACACATTCAACCTAAAGCATGATAGCCTAGCTCTTCTCGAGGTCGATGCGGCTGGGAAAACCCCCTCGTTAAGGGCCCCGAGAATATAATGAATGACCTTGTCTCCCAGCCTAGGTTACAAATGCAGGGTCTGGAATATAATTCAATTTATGTACTCGAGTACCGCTAAGAATATTTCGCACAGGGAATGGAGTAGATCTCTGAATAATTCTACTCGTCGGGCAAGCGTAAATTACATACTCCAAATGGTAGTGACAGCAGCCGCCCCAAAACAATTGTCCTCATCCCCAATCATCAAGTGAGGGGTGGCACAACCCAGTTGGGAGGGAGGGGAATTTATTCTGCGGGGTGACCTTAGGGCTAAACAGATGTGGGAAGAAAAAAATACCAAAAAAGTTTGGTATTGTTGTTGCAGCAGTAGGCAGCCGTGAGGTTGGCAAAGTATTTTGTATTTTTGTAAAATCCTGTGAGTTTATTTCGTATTTAACTACAGGAAAACTCCGGCATGCACCCTAAGGTATGGCCTAGAAAAACCATTAATATAACAAAAGAAACTCCATCACCGTCTTCTTGACAAATAAAAGTGTAGAACCAAAGTCTACGCAATAAATATAACATAAGTCATAGTCATCAAGTGGTCATTTCCTCCTCTTCTCCTTCTGGGTTCTCATCCTGAGCAACGTTGGGGTGGGAGGGGCATTGCGCTGTGTGGGCGTCGTGCGGGCCTTGGCAGTTCACACACCTAAGTATGGTGTGGCTGCAGGGTCGGCCGCGTATGCGACAAGTAGCAGTGGGACAGGTGTGGTTGCCTGTGGGATGTGGGGAGGCACACCATCGGCATGAGACCGGGTTGGTGCATCGGTTACTGTGGTGTCCATAGCCCTGGCATTTGGAACACTGGGTGTGGGAGTTGAAGCGCAAGCGGCGCTCGGTCCTATAGGTTGATGAGAAAGCGGCAAGGCGTTTTCCAACGTAGTCAGATGCCCTGGGGCCTGTTATGCTGATCACGACTGTAGAGGCGGTTTTACCAGCCCTAGCGTCATTAGTGGTGAGCCATCAGGGTTGGCTAGTGAGGGACAATCCAGAATTAAAGGTAGTGAGCTCATTGGCTATTTCAGCCAGAGATTTCGAGGTTGGGATTCCGTGTACCAAAACATGTGATACAGGGGTGTCCAGGTGAAGGCTAACCGTTCCTGGTATTAGGTATAGGAATGTTCCCACCTTGCTGTCAAGTGAGGTGGCTTTGATTGATTCCTTGGTGGTAAGGGTGACCGTATTCCCTCGGAGGGAGACAGTTTGTACGTAGGTCGCGGCTAGTGCCAAGTTGATATCATCTCTTAGGTCTAGGGCGGTTGTAGGGAGTGGCCCACCCTCGCGTTTAAAGATAAGGCGGCTTTCTCTGGTGGTGAGAGCCTTCCTCAGCTGGGGCCTATTGTTGGTAGTTGATCTTGCTGGGGCATTAGTAGCCCTGGCAGCCATGGTAGTCTTTTCCTTTCTACCCTTCCTGGCCACTGTGGCCCACCATTTGTATGGCGCGGCTGTGGGGAGAGCGACTGGGCGGGAGTCAGGGGCAGCAGACCGCTCAGGGGCTGTTACCGGTAGTGGGAAGGGTATCGGGGTGGGGGTGTCAGGCCTGGGAGTAGCATTCTTAAGGGTGCTAACTTCCTCGGTAAGGGCTTCGATCGGTTCACTAAGCACGTTGATGGCCGTCCTGTATTCTTTGTAAATCTGATAGATCATCTCGATCATAACCACATTCTCTTTGCTGGCGGTAGTGGCACCAATTTTCTGGTCCTGGTTTATCTTGTGGAAAAGGTTCAGGAAGTAGGCGCTTGGAGGGGCGTTTCTCAAGTATCTCTCATCGATATGTGGGAGGCTTGTTATCGTGTTGCTTCTGGGTGGCTTAAGCGAGGAGGGGCCTGCTGGCATGAAGATTGGGGACAGGGTAGGGCGCCCTCCTGAGTGCATCAGCAAAAATAATACCCTGGGTCCTATGCGTCCTGTGCGTCTGACGCACCTGACGCCCGAACGCTAATCGCGAATCAGGACGCGACGTCGATCCGACGCTGCGTCCTGATTTTGCGTTACTTAGCGCCGTCCGTCCTGACGCCATCCCGACACGGACCCCTACGTCCTGTGCGTCCTGACTGCGTCTGGTGCACCGCCTTTGCGTTCTGACGTCGCCTGATCTAGG